>ERZ890510.129-NODE-129-length-63675-cov-8.610877_pt1 | contig 63675 bp, 67 predicted proteins | sample MGYA00521265_ERZ890510 | MGnify/ENA primary metagenome ERZ890510 (study PRJEB32303, sample SAMEA104408624) | aquatic metagenome | biome: Brackish water; feature: Chemocline; material: water | place: Baltic Sea | collected 2014-10-26T21:54:00 | depth 110 m ... | reverse complement strand
GGCAGCCTTCAGCACGGAACTACGCCCAAATGACTTGCGAAAGGAGTCCGCGGGGACGAACCACACTAGCCCCAACAGGGACATCTGCAGCTGGACTACCATGAGCGCCGCGATGCGGCCCGCAAGCCAGGCCACCGCTGCCCCCTGTGCGAGGCGTATCACGATCCGGCGTGGAATGATGAGGCCCCCATGAGCGGAGGAACGAAGAATCTCCTAGACGTTCAACACCAATTTCTGCGCGAATGGTCCCGCCACCCGCCTGCTGTGACGGAGCTTCGTCTGCCCTTTCGCCGTTCGTCATTGGCTGCCTTGTACGACTGAAGCAAAGCCGATCACCCCGTGGTCAGCGTGTACAGCGAACGGCAAGTAACGACGAGGGTCGTCCAAGAACTCTTCGGCCCACTCGGTTGAGATCGCGTGGTCGAACACGTCCGGGGCTGCGCGCTGGAGCGGCGACGCGTCGCAGGGTCCGAACATCACGATTATTGACATGGCGTGCAGGGTGGACTCTAACGTCCACACGACGCAAGGCAGGGCTGCGCACTCAGCTTGCTGGGCGCGCTCTGGGACTCACCCCTCAGCTCCCGGAGCACGACGCCAACGCCCGCCGGCACGGCAGCACAATGACGGTCGATCCCGCAATCGAATGCACCAGATCGTCGAACTCGTTCGGCCGACGGCGTACGCCGTCCCAGTGGCAGCCCTGCTCTGCCTACCTTCCGCCCCGGACGCAGCTGACGCACGTCAAACCGCGTACCAGAGGACCGCAAAGAAATGGCAAGCCGAGCCGGCTAGCACGAACACATGCCAGACAAAGTGGCTGTATCGAACGCGCTCTGCGGCATAGAACACGACCCCGCCCGAGTACAAGACCCCACCGGCGAACAGCAAACGAATCCCCTCGGGCTGCATGGTGTCAATCAGTGGTCGGATGGCAATGAGTACCAACCAACCCATGACGACATAAAGCGCCGTCGAGATACGGGGATACCGCACGCCCACCACCATCTTCGCGACCACTCCGAGCGTCGCTGCACCCCAAACGAGCCCGAACAGAGTCCACCCCCAAGGTCCGCCAAGCACGCCGAGTGTGAAGGGGGTGTAGGTCCCTGCGATGAGTAGGTAGATCGCAGCGTGGTCGAACTTCTGCAGGCGATCCTTCAGTCGGCTCTCCGACACCGCGTGATACCACGTCGACGCGAAGTAAAGCAAGATCATGGTCGCACCGAAGATGCTGCTTCCTACCACATGGGCCGCGCTGCCCCGGCTCGCCGCAGCCACAATAAGAATCGGGGTAGCCGCAATCGCGCCCACCAGCCCCACCCCGTGACTCAGGGCATTCGCTAATTCTTCACCGCGACTCGGTAGCGCTGCACCGACTGACATCCCGTCGCTACCCCAGCATGGACTTCGTGAATCGCCGGGTGACATAGAGCCCGGCACCCGTCCCAATCATGCTGATCATAAACGCCGTGAAGATGGAAATAGGGGCACCGACCGCCCATCCGATCCACCCACCAACGGTCATGCCAATCATGCCGAGAATCCATTTCATGGGTCAGACACCCCGGAAAAGAGGGACAGCTTGCTGTGATCAAGTGTGCCCCAGACCACCAAGGTGAGCAAGCCATTTGATGCCAAACAGGCCGCCGTCTGGTGATCTGACGAGAAGCGCTTCGGCACGGTGGGGTCGCAAAAAAACGGGCCGCCCCGATCACTCGGGACGGCCCGCAGGCGTCGACTAGGTCGACATCAAGAACTAGCTCGCGACGACGTTCTCAGCCGCGGGGCCCTTGGCCCCTTCCACGATGTCGAACTCGACCGAAGCGCCTTCAGCGAGGGTCTTGAAACCCTCCGCCTGAATCGCGCTGTGGTGGACGAAGCAATCCTTGCTGCCGTCCGCCGGCGTAATGAATCCGAAGCCTTTTTGGTCGTTAAACCACTTCACAGTTCCCTTGGTACGCATCGAAGCGCTCCTTGGTTATGCAAGTCGGAGCTACGATGATACGTACTTCCCGACTGCTTGATGTGCGCGGAAATCCCGCGCGGTGTGTGACCGTCCTGGCCACAAAAAAAACAAGAATCCCATCGGAACGAGACCCTCGCCCTGGTCCAAAGTCAGTGCACCCCAGTAGGGTAGACGCATGACCGTCGCGGATTCACCATGTGGTGTCAACAGGCGAGGGCTCAAACGCTGCGGATCGCACGAGGTCCACGTACCCCAGCCGCGGCTAGATTGGGCCGCGCACGGTGGCCACCAGACGGCCGCCGGCCTTTAGCCACTACCGCCTAATTGCACCGTCACCCACCTTCCGACCTGAGTCAGTCATCACACCACTAGAAGGCGATCCCTAATCGACGGCCCTATGGATACCACTCCCATGCACGGTCCTTCGCCCTCGTTCCGGCACCCCATTGAGGCCGCCGAGCGACTCGGATTTCTGAAGAACTTCAGTAGCCGTCCGAACATCGAAGTCGGTGACTACACCTACTACGATGATCCGAAGGGTCCAGAACGGTTTCAGGACAACGTTCTCTACCACTTCGACTTCGTGGGCGAACGTCTGATCATCGGACGATTTTGTTCGATCGCCGCGGAGACTCGCTTCATTATGAACGGCGGCAATCACGCTACCGACTGGTTCACGACATTTCCGTTCCCGGTGTTTGGTCACGGATGGGAGGTCGCCCAACCCGAGTCCTGGCCCAATAAGGGCGACACGGTGGTCGGTCATGATGTATGGATCGGCTACGGTGCCACCATTATTCCGGGTGTGCAAATAGGACACGGCTCCATAATCGCAACCTGCTCTGTGATCACTCGTGACGTCGAGCCGTACGCGATCGTCGGCGGAAATCCGGCAGCGCCTATCGGGTATCGCTTCGATGAGGCGACGCGGGACACCCTGTTAGACATCGCCTGGTGGGACTGGGATGCCGACCGGATCACACGAAACGTTCAGGCGATCTGCTCGAACGACCTCAAGGCGCTCCAAGAGGCCGTTTAGCGCCGTCGGCGCACCGCCTCACAGAGCGACCGGGTGCCGTTGGGCGGACGGGGCCTGGGCTGGGAATCGATGATTAGATCGACGGTCTCCCCCGCAGCAACGTCGACGTACCACGTCGTGCAGGACCCACCCCCCAAAAACTCGACCGAGAAACGCATCCTCGACCCAAACGACGGAATCGAAAACTCCCTTTGGCCATTACCGTCGACCCGCCCCAGCCGTCGTCGGCCCGGTTCGATTACCTCAACGGTCGCATCCATGAAGTTCCGGTTGCTCACGTGTACGGTAAGCGTATTGGGGCTTCCCCTCTCCGACTCGGCGGCAGGCCTCGTTCGACCAGACCCAAATGGATCAGGTATCGCTCGCCCGGTGGCAGGCCCGAGCCCACACGATTGAGTCCCCAAGACCATCAGGGCGACGCACGCACCCCGAGCAACTCCCCGAGCCATGGCGGGGGAACGATCCCATTTCAATTTCACGACGGCACCGCTCCGATCTGAGTTCTAAATGTGGACCCGACCCCTAACGCAGATTTCTCCTACCCCAAAGTATCCAAACCCATCCGCACTCCGATTCACGGCTTTGAGCCCGACCCCGCAATTATCTTCCAAATACCCGTTATCTTGGCTACATGTCTCAAACATCATCCCCCGCCGCGAACCAAGCGTTCGCAGAACTCGGCCTCGGGCCCGAACTACTTAGCGCGCTCACCTTACTTGGTTATGAGGAGCCCACACCGATTCAGCAGGCGGCCATCCCGCACCTACTGGCGGGACGTGATCTGCTCGGGCTCGCCGCGACAGGCACGGGAAAGACAGCCGCGTTCGCTCTGCCCCTGCTCCAGCTCATCGAGACTGGCGGGAAGGTCCCGCAGGTACTCATTCTCGTGCCGACCAGAGAGCTGGCTGTGCAGGTCGCCCAGGCTGTGCACCGCTACGGAAGAGAGATGTCCGTCGAGGTACTGCCGATCTATGGGGGACAGTCGTTCCACCAGCAGCTGAAGGTGCTCAAGCGCGGTGTCGACGTCGTCGTGGCCACACCCGGGCGGGCGTTAGATCACATCCGGCGGGGCACCCTCCACCTCGGCGGCCTCATCGCGCTCGTGTTAGATGAGGCCGATGAAATGTTGGACATGGGCTTCGCTGAGGATCTGGATGCCATTCTCGCTGAGGTACCGAAGAAGCGGCAGACGCTCCTCTTCTCCGCGACGCTTGGCGCGCGAATCACGTCGATTGCGGCCAAGTACCTGATCGATCCTGTCGAAGTCCGCATCAAGGCCGAGGATGAAACATCCGGCGACGTCCCACTCGTGCGCCAAACCGCCTACCTGGTGCGCCGACCGCACAAACTCGTCGCACTAGGGCGTGTGCTCGACCTGGAGAGTCCAGAGGCCGCGCTGATCTTCTGCCGAACCCGCAACGACGTCGACGACCTCGTCGAAGCGCTCAATGGTCGCGGGTATCGAGCCGAGGCAATGCACGGCGGCATGTCCCAAGAGGAGCGCGATCGCACCATGAAGAAGCTGCGGGCCAACGCGGTGGATCTCTTGGTCGCAACGGACGTCGCAGCACGGGGCCTGGACATCTCGCACCTGACGCATGTGGTGAACTACGACGTTCCATCGGCGCCAAAGTCATACGTGCACCGGATCGGGCGTGTGGGCCGAGCCGGGAGAGAAGGCGTGGCCATCACACTGGCGGAACCTCGCGAGCACTCGTTGCTCAGAAACATCGAGCGACTGACCAAGCAGAAGATCACTGTCGAGTCCCTGCCAACGGTTGCCGACCTACAGGCGCGTCGACTCGAATTGACTCGGGCTTCGGTACGTGAGTCCATTCTCGAGGGCGGGCTGGAGCGCTTCCGTGTGGTCGTGGAGTCCCTCTCCGACGAGTTCGACCTCGTGGACATCGCGCTCGGCGCGGTGAAGATGGGCCATGAAGCGAGCCTCAGTGGCACCGACACCGACGATGAGGAAATCCCAACCGAAACGCCGTTCCAGGAAAAGAAGCGCGCCGGGAGTCAGCCCAACAAGAGCCCCAGCTTTAAGGGGAAGGGCGGACCGGAACGGTCAGGGAGCGTAAAGCGCCTGTACATCGGTGTCGGCCGCGCTGCCGGTGTACGCCCGAAAGATCTGGTTGGCGCCATTGCGGGCGAAGCGGGAATTCACGGGCGCCAGATTGGGTCCATCCAAATTGCAGAGAAGTTCAGCATCGTCGAGGTCTTCGACGGAGTCGCCGACCAAGTCATGCAAGCCCTGCGCGGAGCGAGGATCAAGGGCCAGAAGGTGACGGTGCGAGAGGATCGCGGCCGCTAAGGTCCCAAGGGCTCCGGGCCGCCTTTGCATCGCGTCCCTGGGCCCACCTACTTCAGCAGCGGACCGGCACTAACGTCTGCGGCGCTGGCCCGGTGGGGGCGGCGGCATCGTTCCCGCCACCTTGTGACGGTACGTAATACGGCCCCGCGTCAGGTCATACGGAGACAGTTCGACCGTGACCCTGTCGCCCACCAAAACGCGGATTCGGAACTTGGACATTTTTCCGGCAGCGTAAGCGAGAACGACATGATCGTTCTGTAGCTTCACGCGAAAGTTTCTGTCCGGGAGCACCTCGGTCACCAGACCTTCCACTTCAATTGCTTCCTGCTTAGCCATCGTCACCTCGACCGGGCGCGTGCCCGGGTAACAGAAAGCGTTGGCAGTCGCACAAGGACATGCGCATCACCGCCAACGCTAGGGTGAGAGTAGATACCCTCGTTATGTAGGAAAACTAACGAAATCGGGGCCTGGGTGGTGAGGTCCACTGAGTTGTCTGCCGTAAACCCCCTCAGCGCGACACGTTTCAGCTCCACAACTCCGTCAGGACGCGGACGAAGTTACCTCCCAGCATTAACTGGATGTCGCCGTCCGTGAAGCCGCGCCGAATGAGCCCCTCGGTAAGGTCGTAGACCCTCTGGGAGTGGTTGAGCTCCTCAATATGGACGTAGCCCTCGTCGGTGAAGAACGGCCGGTAGCGCTCAAAATTCGCCTGTCCTTCCGGACCTGGTGAGCCCGGTGGCATGCGCGGCGAGCCGAATCCCAGGATATCGAGATCCGAACCGATCCCCACATGTTCGACCCCAGCCACCCGCGCCACGTGAGAGAAGTGATCGACTACGTGATCTACGGAAACCGGTGCCTCACCTCGAATCATGAAACGGATAAACGGGATGCCTATGACACCGCCCTGTCTGCCCAACTGGCGAATCATGTCGTCGGTCTTGCAACGAAGGTGGCCTGGGATGAGCGCGCGACACGAGGCGTGGGTAAAAACGATGGGTCTCGTCGCAGAGTCGAGCGCATCCAGCGTGGTTGTGTCCCCGCAGTGGGAGGCGTCGACGACCATGCCAACGGCTTGCATCCGCTCGACGATTTCATGGCCGAAGACGGTCAGGCCGCTGTCAGCGTTCTCGAGGAAGCCCGCCCCGATGAGGTTCTGAAAATTGTATGTGAGCTGCGCGAGACGTTGGCCGAGTCCAAACAGCGTATCCACGTCGTCTGCGTTCCGAAAATGCTCGGCATTTTGCATGGTGATCATGATACCGATCTTCTCGGACTCCCTCGCGGCCGCCAGGTCCCGGGGGTCATCCACCCGAGTGAACCAGTCGCTGTGAGAGGCGATGAAACCGTTCCACTCAGCACAGAAGCGCACGGCACCCTCGAAGGAATTCGCCCCTCGTCCCAGCGCAAGCACGTTCACGCCGGAGTCCTTATAAGTGCGGAAGTGTTCTTCCGTAAAGCTCAGTGGGTCCCGCAGCCATTGTGTCGCAAGCGGCGTGCCCGGTCCGCGTCTGTCGGCAAAGCGGAACTGGCAGAGCATGTCGACCACCGAAGATTCGTGAACAAGACGGATCGCTCGCTCCGAGTATTCGGCCGGAGACTGCGCGAAGAGCGGATATCGACCACGGAGCACTGCGGGTGCGGCGAGCGCGGACGCAGTGAGGGTCTTCAACGCGGTGCGACGATCCATTAGTCGATCCTTTGAGGACGCCCGCTCAGCGGGCTGTACACGACTTAAACCATGCTCTACGCGGGCAGGCGCGGCAAGTTAGCCTCAGGATTGTCCTTCGTGATGTCATTCAGGTGATTCGCGACTGAGCGCCTCACATATTCCTCGACCCATGCTTTAGCGGCCGGGCGATAGTGCGGCGTCCTCGAAGAGGCGTTCCATCTCGGCCTCACGTGGAGGGTGCAGAACATCGAGTCCCGCGACCTGAGGATAGTCGGTGGCACGGATACGAGCGTCGGCGGCCACGAGGTCGTAGTGCGTACGTCGAAGTTCGAGTGTCGGCCCCAGCATCACCCAGTAGGCGCCCGGTTCCCCGAATGGCATCCCCACACTTCCTGCGTTCACGACGCGGACAGAACCCACCGTGCGGTCGAACTGCATGTGGGTGTGGCCGCAGATCACCACACCGGCGCCGGTGGCCTCAAAGATCGGACGGAGTGTGTCTTCGGGTGTGACTCGAGTGAATATCTCGTTGTCGTCGCGTGGCGTGGCATGACAAAACAGGACTTCTCCGACGCCGGGGATGTCGAGGCTGACCATCGCGGGCCATTTGGCGAACTCGACGAAGTGCTCGGGAGGGAGATGATTTCCAACCCACCGCATGACCTCATGGAACTGCGCCGGGATGCGAACCAAGCCCTGACCACGGTGCAGCGCAAGCGTGTCGGTCTCACCGTTTCCAAAGATGAAGTCGACCGGAATCGGAAGGTCCAGCAGCGCTTGGACGCACTCGTTCGGCATCGGCCCTGGAACGATGTCCCCACCCACGATGATCCGGTCTACGCCTTCGTCGTGGATCTCTTCAAGGACGGCCTCCAAGGCCGGGAGGTTCCCATGGATGTCATAGATCGCGGCAACACGCATGGCCTACCCCTGCAGCTCAAGGTCGATGAGTTCGATGACGTGGTCGATGAGCCCACGCAGTTCGCCGGAACGTCTCTGAAGGATCGCGAGTCGCTGCCGTTTGATCAGGATGAGATTCTTGAAAACCGGGTCGCTCATCATCAGCAGCCCTCCCCCTCACAAAAGAGAGGGACGTACAGTTCCGCATGGATCAACCACTTCCCTTCCACCTTTTTCCAATAGGCCACATAACGGCCGCCGGTGCGAAACGGCCCCTCGGCGGTTGTCCAGCTCCCGACCCATTCACCGATTTCTGAGGCCACCGGGCCCGCGCTGCTGATCTCCACCGTCGTCGGCGTGCGAACGTAGAGCGCGTCCTCAAATTCCTTGAAACGCGTCGCAAATGCCTCGCCCATCTCGGCTCGGCTGCTCCGAAAGGCGCCGGTCGAAATCGAGACGTGGAAGTCCTCGACCATGGTCGCGAGAACGGCGGGAACATCGTGCCGTGCGATCGCCTGATTCGACTCGGTTCGCGTCCGTCGGATCTCGGCCTCGTCGGACGTCACCTGAGCACCCGCTTGTGGCGCGGCGACAAGCAACGCACCGGCCAATAGGAAAACATTCTTCACTTCGCATCCTTGGCTGAGTCAGAGTCGCCAGCCATTCGAGGGAGGGGTCTGTCGCGACACGCGGGCGGATCGGCGTGCCACCGCGCCGCAGTCGCTGCGCCCTGATCTTGTGCGGACATCGCCTCCGTCACCAGTACGCCAGCAGAATCCCAGTCACGGTGCCCGAGCGGGCCAGGTGCGATTCGGGAATCTGAAGCCAGCCATCATCGAGAGCTCATGCGGATACGCGCTGCTCGACCACGATAGCTCACTGCGGCCGGGGTGCGCACTCTATGCATGCATCCGGACGGCGCCAACCACTTCGTACGCGCTGAGCGTTGTCATACATAGAACTACCATGTATACTAGTTCTATGTATCACCGCCTGCCGTCCGAACCGCCTGAGCTGCGTCCGATATGAACATCGGAAAGGATCTCGTCGCGGCCTCTGCAACGCCACTCGTGCTGTCCATCCTCAGTGAGGGTGAGAGTTACGGCTACGCAATCATCAAACGCGTGGACGAACTCTCGGGTGGTGAGCTGCAGTGGACGGACGGCATGCTCTACCCGGTGCTCCACCGCCTCGAACGCAACAGCTACGTCGAGGCCTCGTGGGGCAAGTCGGAAACCGGAAGGCGGAGGAAGTACTACCGACTGACCGACATAGGCTCAGAGGAACTCGTCAGTCAGCGCCGACAGTGGCAGGTCGTCGACTCGGCTCTTCGTGCCACTCCGTTCCTTGAGTTCCAACTCGCGCCGCTAGGGATCTGAGCGCTCACTGCAGGGAGGCAAATAGATGCTGGAAGACAGAATCGGTGAGTGGCGGTCCTATGTGCTCAGACGGCAGGCCATCGACGCGAAGGACGTGGATGAACTCGAAGACCACCTGCGAAGCCAGGTGGCCGACCTACGGGAGGCGGGACTCGACGCGGACGAGGCATTCCTCATCGGCGTGAAGCGTCTCGGAGGTCTCGATTCATTGTCGCAAGAGTACGCGACGGAGTACTCGGAGCGATTGTGGAAGCGCTTGGTGGTGGCACCGGAATCCGAGGAGGGCGGCGCGGAGTGGAGGATGGAGGCCCTGGTCGCCCTGGGCCTGGCGGTGGCCGCGGGCGTGGCCATCAAGGTCCCCGAGCTCTTCGGGCTGAGAATCGAAGATGGTGGGGCCACAGCGGAGTCCTTCTACCTGCGGAATATCAGCCTGTTCGTCCTCCCATTCCTGGCGGGGTTCTTCGCGTGGAAGCGGGGGATGCCCTCTGCAGGCCGGCTGGGACTGGCGGCGCCCTTCATCGTGGGCGCCCTGGTTGTGAACCTCCTCCCGTTCGCCACCGTTGGAAACACTGAGGTCTTGGCGGCGCTGCACCTTCCAATGGCGCTCTGGCTCGTCGTCGGCATCGGGTACGCGGGGGGCGCGTGGAGGAGCCCTGACAACCGCATGAACTACGTGCGCTTCTCCGGGGAGTGGTTTATCTACATGGCGCTCATCGCCGCGGGCGGCGGTGTCCTCATGGGGCTGACCATGTTCGTCTTCAGCGCCATCGGAATGGACGCGGAGTGGCTTCTGAACGACTGGATGCTTCCGTGTGGCGTCATGGGGGCAGTCATCATCGCCGGTTGGCTGGTTGAGGCCAAGCAGAGCGTCATCGAGAACATGGCTCCGGTGCTCACCCTGATTTTCACACCCCTCTTTGCCGTTCTGCTGTTGGCGTTCTTGGCCACCATGATGCTCACCGGGAGCGGGATCGGGGTGGAGCGGGAGGCCCTTATCGGATTCGATCTACTCCTCGTGCTCGTTGTGGGCCTGCTGCTCTACAGCATCTCGGCTCGGGACCCCCAGAAAGAGCCCGGCCTTTTCGACGTGCTGTCACTCACGCTCGTAACCTGCGCGCTCCTTGTGGACGCCTTGGCCCTGTGGGCCATCCTGGCGCGCATCACGGAGTTCGGCTTCAGCCCCAACCGGGTGGCCGCCCTCGGTGAGAACCTGATCCTGGTTGTGAACCTGGGCTGGTCCGCGGTGCTCTACGGAAGGTTCGTCACAAAACGCGCAGGCTTTGCGCCGCTGGAGCGTTGGCAAACCGCGTACCTGCCGGTGTACGCCGTGTGGGCAGGGATCGTGGTGGTGGTTTTCCCGATCGTATTCGGCTTCCAGTAGTCGACGACGGCATGTCTGGGCGAGGAACTTGCTAGGATCTTCAGGATTCTGCGGGTCCTAGGTGCTCTGGCTGTGGACGACCACCAGATCCCACGCACGCGTGCCAATCACATCGAGCTTATTCTTGAAGTGGAACTCGAAACCGCTGCCACCGCGTGCCTCCAGATACACATCGTAGCCGAGACCGGCCTGGGCGGCATTCCGGGGGTCATCCGACTCCATTGACCCGGCGCCGTGCTCCGACTCGCACCATCAGGGACTCGAGTACCTCGTAGGGTTGCGCGCCAACAACTCCGACCCCAGCAGCCACGAAGGTCGGCACGCCCTTGACGCCCGCCTGCCTCGCTGCATTCCAGTCGGCATCGATGATCCCCGCAAAACGACGCTCGTCCAAGACCGCGCGAGCTTCGCGAGGGTCGAGTCCGGACGACGTCGCTGCTCCGATCAGCACGTCGGGATCGGCGAGATTCAGGCCGTCCACGAAATAGGCATGAAACAACGCATCGTGAAGCAGATTCGTAGCACCAAGGCGATCCGCCCACACCGCCAACTCCTGGGCCAAGCGGCTGTTGTACGTGTGGGTCCTTTCACCGTACTCAAGCCCTTCCGCGGCCATCAACTCGTTCAGACGCACTTTCATGTTGTCGAACATGGACTCCCGCCCGGCAAAGAGATCTACCAGCGCACGACCCGCGACTGGCGTGTCAGGATGCAGGGGGAAGTACGTATACACCGCCCGAATTTCGTATTCAGACTGCAGTCTTCGAACGCGCCCGGCGCTCAAATAGCACCAAGGTCACACGAAGTCCGTGAAGACCCGCAAAGCCTCGGTGGCTGAGTCGCTCGTGGGCGGATCGCGCATGGGTCAACTCGATCGAAAGTGATGTGGCGCGGTGGCCGAGGTTGCAAGCTAGCGGGACTACATCACGTCTCGCACGCCTGCCGAGTCCTACCGATCTGCACCCGTCGCGCTATCTGAACGGATATCCTCACCGACCCTCACCAGGTATTCGGCCGCGGTCACCGACCTACATGGACTCAGCGCACCGGCCGCGCATGCTGGCCATGATCGATTAACTGGGCGGCGAACCACTCGTGTATGGCTGTGATTAGGGCTGGGTCGACGGCCGAGTATCTGATCTCTGCGCCATCCTCAATGTCACTGTAGGTGATCTTGATCTGGGCATGGCCCATCACCAGGGCGTGCATCCCCGCCATGTCGTCACCGTGGATCATCGCCGGATCATGGAAGTCGCCGCGAGAGAAGCGCTCGGCCTCTTCGACCAGGTGAGTTCGGATGAGCGAAACCTGTTCGGGGCTCTCCGCGTCGGCGACTACGCGCTGAAGGCCACCGTCATCGAGCTTCTCAAAGACATGGGTGGTCGAGTCGAGATCGAAGGGCATCACAGCCTTGCCAGCCTCGACAACTTCAACTTGGCGCCGAGAAAGGTTCGACGGTCCGCATGCAGCCGTGCAAATGGACAGGCACGTGACACCGACGATCATGCCGAGACGAGTCATCTGCACCTCATGCGGTTACTAAGACACCGCCTCATGGGTGCTCTGGGTAGATTCGGACGATGCCATCCGCAACGAGAGGGAAGCGCCGAAAGACCTCAGCGTCATGGCCGGGAATTACCCTCCCTGCATCACCCGCCAATTCGACCATCCTGCGTAGGGCCTCAAGATTGGCCTGCCTGTCGTCGCGCTCGAACGTGGCCCCCGCACGGCCCTCGATAATGTTCTTGTACAGGTAGGCATTATCCGACGCTATGACGAATGGGGCAGCCCCGTCCACGAGCACGTATTGAGAGGCGAAGGTGTGTCGGGCGCCCGTGAAGACCGTAATGCCGGGGAGAATTTCGATCCCGTCGCCCGGGATCAATCGAAGCGACCCGGACGTGTTCCTTGAGACGAGATGAGCCACATCTGCCGGGTCGATGCCGCCGCTCCGGCCAGCGGACTGCCAGGCGGTGCCCGTGTAGTACGAGAACTCGGCCTCCTGAATCCAGACGGTCGCTGCGGGGAATAACTCGAGGCCTCCCATGTGGTCCCAATGGGCATGAGTGATCACGACATCCGTCACGTCAGCGGGGCTCACACCCATGCCCGACAGTGCTACATCGGGTCGGACGAAGTCGCGAATATCAAAACGACCGAACCACTGCGGTCGGAAAAACCCGGTATCGATGAGAATCACTCGGTCGCCGCTGCGTACCAACCACACTGTTAGAGTGACATCAATCACCTCGCCCTCGGGCGCATCGGGGAGAAGCCCCCGAAGCGGAAAGTCGGCGATGCTCCCGTAGCGGATCGCGAAAATCTCAATGTCCTGAGATGAGCCCTGAACCGGCACGCATAAGAGACAGAGGCCGAGCGCGGCCCCAAAAAGCACCCTGGTCAGTTCATTTTCCAATAGTATGGCTTCCAGTATGGCCGCTCCAGACGCCTCACATCTCGCGATTCGACGGCGCGGCCAAAATGCATCCAGAGCGACGCAGGCGCGAGCCCTTATCGCCTTCGGCGCCAGCAGCAATCGCTTGTCAGGAGGCACCGCGGTCATCTCGAAGCATCACGTTCGTCGACCCCAGAACGGATACCGCCGTCAGGGTCCGGCTACGAGTTCCTAGGCTGAACGTCGCACGGGGTGCACCGAGTCGTGTCGGGGTCCCGTCGTGAGTCTCCCATCCCCCGTCACGATGGAACGAGATGATCGCTGCGACCAAATCCTCCGCTGCATCAGAACCTCCGCTCAAAAAGAACTCATTGAGGACGGCAGCCCGTTCCCGAAGATCGGGGGATACGGTGGCGTTGAACTGCTCAAGCAGGGCCACGCGTTGCTCCCTCGATCCATCGGCAAGTGCCTCGGCTGATTCCAACAGGTCAGCGAAGTCCGGTTCATCGGCGAAGGCCGCGAGCCGTTCTTCGACTGAGGTGATCGAGACCTCTGGATCCGGGATCGGCCACACGGCCAGCGTGCCGGACCCAGGGGCCCAGACGACCGACGATGCGGCTACCGCCAGGAAGGGGACGTCGTCGGGGTAGAATCGTGGACGGGGTGCACCACTCTGAACGAAGCAGGATGAGAACACCACTTGCGTCTGGTCTCGGACTTCGACGAGCCTCGCTGCGTCGTCACCCAGCACTTCGACCGTGGCGGTGAGCCCATCGGACGTACGGAAAGGCCCCGCACCTGCCTCCGCGCTCATCGCTTGCCCCACGAGCTCTTGGATGGATGATCTACTGGACACTCCCCCCCCAAAGTCGAACCTGATCCAGGTGCCGCCTTGTATGTCGAAGAATCGACAAGTTGTAGTGCAGAATAGGGTGCGGCAGCCCGATCCGCCTATAGGACTGCGACCCGTCTGCTCTGCGATCACCACGCCTTCCACAAAGACGAGGAGCCAAGGCACCCACGTCGAGATTTGAATCACGACGCTCCCTCTTACGCGTTCCCACGGATCGAGATTCTGCTGAGGGATCCAGCCGCGGCCTTCGACGCCCAGAGAGGACATACCCCTGGGGAGAAGCTGTCGAGGATGCGCCGCCGGTGTGACCTTCCCTCCTACGGGACCCTCCATCGCCGCACGCAATAGCTTGGCTCTTGGACCAAGAGGGCGGCTGGATTCCTATCCGTTCCCGACACCATCGTAGGTATAAGGCCGCAATGAGAATTCCAAGACGCATCCAGCCACTGGTCGACGACGGACTGGTGGATGAAGTCATCCGGCCGCTGATGAGCGGCAAGGAGGCCGATGTCTTCGCGGTGCGTTGTGGCTCTGAGATCCGCTGTGCGAAGGTGTATAAGGAAGCTGGCAAGCGGGCCTTCAAAAAGGCCGCGCAATACCAGGAAGGACGCAAGGTGCGTAACAGCCGCCGTGCGCGGGCGATGGAAAAGGGATCCCGCTTCGGCCGTGACCAGCAGGAGGATGTGTGGCAGAGCACCGAGCTCAACGCGCTTTATAAACTCATCAACGCAGACGTGCGCGTACCCCAGCCATACGGCTGTTTCGATGGCGTGCTGTTGATGGAATTGATCCTCGACGGCGAAGGCCACGTGGCTCCACGGCTGAGCGATGTCTCGCTGTCCCCTGAGCAGGCTCGTGAAGACCATGCTGTGATGATGCGCTACGTGACGCGCATGCTTTGCGCCGGGCTCGTGCACGGCGACCTATCCGAATTTAATGTGCTGGTGGACGAGCACGGCCCGGTGATCATCGACTTGCCACAGGTCATCACCGCCGCGGCGAACAACAATGCCGCGCGTTTCTTCGCCCGCGATGTCAAGAAAATTACGGCGTACTATGGTCTGTATGCGCCGGAACTGCTGACAACGCGCTATGACGGCGAAATCTGGTCGCTTTTCGAGGCTGGGGAGTTGCACCCGGAGTCCGATCTCAGCGGTGTGTATCAGGAAGACACCCATCTCGCGGACGTAGATTCGCTTCTGGATGAACTCGAGGCGGTGGAAATCGAGGAACTGGAACGACTCGAGAGCCTGCGCGAGGAAGCCAGGGAGGGTTAATACGCCTCGGCTACGTTCGTCTCGATCTGCACCGCATCGTCCACCTTCCGCGACTGCAGCAAACGCTTGTTAGGAAGCGAGGGTCGTATTATGCTTCCCGTGAACCATTAATATTCCCGGCTCGAGGTTTTCTTTGATCGTTTCGTTCAAGAACCGCGGAACTGAGGACATTTTTGACGGTGACGACTCGAAGGCTGCTCGGAAAATTCTGCCCACGAGCCTCCATGCCAGGGCGGGCAGAACCCTGGATCAAATCGAGGCCGCTTTGTCGCTGCAGTCGTTGTCACTCCCAGGGCTGAGGCTGGAGAAACTGAGAGGAGACCGGGCCGGGCAGCATTCGATTCGCGTCAATGATCAATACCGAGTCTGCTTCAGATGGACCGAGGCCGGACCGGATGATGTGGAGATCGTCGATTACCATTGAGGTGATCTAGCTAGAGGAAAGACCCATGCGCATGCCACAAAACCGTCGTCCCGTCCATCCAGGAGAGGTCTTCCTTGAGGACTTCCTTGTTCCTCTCGCCCTCACTCAAAAACACGCGGCCGCCGACCTGAAGATCTCCTATCCCAGGATGAATGAGATCATAAAGGGTAAGCGTGCGGTAACTCCGGACACGGCGCTGCGATTCGCCAAGTACACGGGTACGGAGCCAGAATTCTGGCTCAACCTTCAGCAGACGCTCGACCTATGGAACGCGCTTCAGTCTGAGCAGTCAGCAGATCTTGCGGACATCCGGCCAGCCCAAGTCGCTTGACGGGGCCAAAGCGGCAGCTCTCGCTAGCGTTCTGCATTTCTGCTGCACGGCCAGCCTGCGAACAAGGGGCGCGAGCTGTAGGCGAGTGGCCCGCTACCACTCAGGCCACCCGTGTCAGTGGCAATCGCTTGTTAAGCACCTTGGATTCATAAAGTAAGTGCAACAAAACGAGCAGGCCGGTCCCAGAATGAAATAGAGGCGAGCTGGGGCACCGAGCACGATCTTTCTTCTCGACGAAAACGAGGAAGCCCACGACCCGGTACCACCAGCTCACCTCTGGTGAGAGACATGCACTGTCTGCGCTTCGCAAACAAGGCCACACGCAGGCTGAGATCGCTCAAGCGTTGGGGCGCGACCGCAGCGCGATCAGGTGAGCCCGTCACTGCTATGGGTAGAACCCGCCTGAACAAGTTGGGCCACCGCTCCTCTTACACCCGGCTGAGCACCCTGGGATCAACCCGTATCGACTAATGCGAGCCTGAGGAGCACACCTCGATCACCTTCTATTCCACCTCTCCCCGGACCCGCCTTCGGTTACGTGGGTCCGTCCTAGTTCTGCGTACCTGCATCACCCAAATCCCTTGACAGCGCCCCAATAGCATCTTGTTATGTAGCGGGCGGTTGTCGTTTCGTTCGGTATCTTTGGCCGAGGCCCGCCGAGCCTCGGCGACAGTTTCCACGAATCGGGATGGTCCACCATGGCAGGTCTGCGGTGCACCCAGCGGCTACTCAAGAAGCTTCGAGTGCAGCCAGAGTCGGAGCTACCCCCAGCCACCAATCGACTCGGAGATTGGTACGCCAACGTCTTCAACGTTGGGGCGAAGCGCTTTGTCATCGCAAACAGCGAAAGGACGCACCTCACGGTTATCGTCCCGATGCGAGACGCCCCTCGCCTCAGAGAGCGGATCCGTGAGGCGGTTCACGAGATGCTCTTTCGGCTCCGCGTTCCACCAGAGCTCGCAGCGGAAGAGGTGCGCGGTATGGAGCGGATGCCAATCGGAAAGACCGCCAGTCGGAGCGTGCTCGGCTCGATGAACGACCTGACCTTTCTCGCGAAGCACTTCTTCGCGGACGAGCCGGGCTCCGTGGACCTCGTGGACGTCCAGATGTACTTGGCGGGGACGCCGATGGGAGCGCTCGAGTATGCTTTCCCGAGCGAAGAGGTGTGCCGCGCATTCGGCATGAGTCCACCCAGCCACGACATGCTCACGAGATCGCTCTTGGCCTGAAGCTTAGACCCTCCTGTCACCCGCTACATAACGACTTTGGAATTCTGCTGCCGCACCTTAGTAGGTGACAGCGAGCGAAGCGAGCCACCGAGAGTGCCGAGGCGCCGGATCCAGGTAGGCGCGACGACGAGGAATAGCAGCGCTATTGTGAGGAGGAGCAACGACGCTGGGCCGGATGCGTCGGTGCTCGAATGGCCGAGACACTTCTGAGGCACCACACTAGGGAGGTCCCCGCCAGGTTGCGGGTCTTGGGCGCCAGTCGTCGGTCGTTCGCCAGGTGATCGAGGTAGAGTTCACCATGTTTGCCCGTCACGTCCCGCCAGTGCGGGTCCTTGTGGAAGCGCCAGAAGTCGGCGGTCCAGTGTAGGTACGACTCCTCAGTTCTGGGGCTATACCCCCTCGTGCGCAGGATCCGGCGCAGCCCTTCGATCATCCGCGCACCTTGGGTGTGTCTGGCCATACCCAAGGCTGCGGTCACACATAGGGCGAGTCGATGGCTCTTTGGGACTCCTGCGTCCTGGTGACTAGGAAATCCCAAGGTCCACGATATCGGCGGCGAGTATTGGCGCCACTCCGGCTCCTCCGACCACCCCATCCACCGTCACCCGCCCGACCGTCACGGGCAAGCTAAACCGCCTCGGCCCTGCGCTCCCCGGATTCATCCACAGAACACCGTCACGCTCCTCGATCAGCGGCTCGTGCGTGTGGCCAAACACCATCATCCGCATCCCGGCCGCGCCAGGCTCCAAGTCCAGTTCCTCCCGGATGTGCAGGACGTAGGCGAGCACATGCAGGGACCCATCCACCGGACGGTCGGCGTGGGCAGGGTCAGAGGCCACGAGATCAATCACCTGCGAATGGGGCAATTCAGCCCGCAGCGCACCGTGATCGGTATTCCCATAAACGGCGAAGGTGGGGGCGATCTCGCCTAGGGCGAGCAAAATGTTAGGATCGCCAACGTCCCCGGCGTGCAGGATCAGGTCACTCCCCTGCAACGCCTCGAGCGCTTGGGGGCGAAGCAGCCCGTGTGTATCGGATATGACCCCAATCGTATACATACCCCTCCCTGTCTGAGTTCTCAGATGATGCGTTGCGGCGACACGACCCCGCTGCCAAGGTAATGACCGCAAGCCGCGCGGCGAGAGCCCGTCGGACCCGCCCGACCCATTCTTTATCGATGGAAGACCATGGAACTCCCTTTCCACACGCTAGACGTCTTCACGGACCGGACCTTCGGCGGCAATCCGCTCGGCGTGTTCACGGACGCGACGCACCTACCCACCGACCTCATGCAGCGCATCGCACTCGAAATGCACCTCTCTGAGACGGTGTTCCTGGGCCCGCCTGAATCCGTCGAAGGCACAGCCCGCGTACGGATCTTCACGCCGGGCCGCGAGGTGCCGTTTGCGGGTCACCCCACGGTGGGCTCGGCAATCTTTCTCGCTGCTCACGGTCACGCGGGTGCGTTGTCGGCGGACGGCGAAGTCACGGTCGTCCTCGACGAGAATGTGGGGCCGGTCCCCGTGGTAGTGCGGCACGAAAACGGTGTGCCCGTTTTTGCGAGGTTCACGACCGCACTCCTCCCGGAACACCGCCCTGCCCCTCACTCAGCCGCCGACCTGGCAGCGATGGTCGGCCTTTCGGTCGAAGACGTTTGCGACGGTGAGCCGTCGTGCGGCCGGGGCGGCCCCAAAGGACTTTCACCAGAAATGGTCTCGTGCGGCCTGCCCTACTACTGCATCCCCGTGAAGAGCGTCGATGCGGTCCGCCGCTCGGCCCTCGACATGACCTTATGGCGGAACATGGGTGTGGCGACAGGCTGGGCGGATCACGTCTATGTGCTCTGCATGGACGGTGAAGGCGATGCGGTAGACGTCCACGTCCGCATGTACGCACCCGGCTCTGGTGTACCAGAAGACCCAGCCACGGGCTCCGCAGCGGCCGCCTTGGGCGGATACCTTGCGGCGGCCGACGGACGCCCTGAAGGCAGCTTGGCGTGGACCGTTGAACAGGGCATCGAAATGGGCAGGCCTTCTCTCCTCTATGTGGAGGCGGATCGGGCAGGCGGAGCCACCACAGCGGTACGCGTCGGTGGTAGCGCGGTGTTCGTCAGCCAAGGAACGATGGTGGTGCCCGACATCGGGTGATCTCGGGCCGTAGCGATCGCTCCGCCCGGGCGAGGGCCGAGTTTGTCGAAGGCCGAGTTACTGGCTTCCGCCCTCGGCGGAGCATAGTCTTCGGCACCCCTAAAGGAGTCTCCTATGGTCCGTCCACTCTTCGCCCTCGCCGTGTGTGTGTTCACCGCGGCATGCCAACCGATGTCCGAAAGCTCGGCCGCCACCGAAAACCCGCCCTGGGACTGGTCCGAGGCCTTCGTTCGCGAGTCCGTCAACCATGTGCGGGCAGGTCGCGACCTTACCCCAGATGTGTGGCCGGGCGGTGCTCGTGTCGCGGTGTTGTTTTCCTTCGACGTCGACAACGAGACAGTCCAGGGGCTCCGCGACGGCACGGTAAGCGTGGGCCCGCTCTCCCAAGGCGAATACGGCTCCCGGGTGGCGCTACCTCGCATCGTTTCCTTGCTGGACACGGAAGCGGTGCCGGCCTCGTTCTTTTTTCCTGCATGGAGCCTCAAGCTCGCTCCGGAACAGGCCGATGTGATCAACGCATCAGGTGTGCACGAGATCGCGGTCCACGGTTGGATCCACGAGCGAAATTCTGAACTCGATGGCCCGACGGAAGAACGTCTCCTACGTCAGGCGATGGACGAGATCGAAGAGATTACGGGCCGTAGACCGGTCGGGTATCGGGCCCCCTCATGGAACTTCAGCCCTAACACCCTGGACATCGTGAAACGGCTGGGGCTGCTGTACGAGTCATCCCTCATGGCAGACGACAGGCCCTACGAACTGGTGGCTGACGGCGTGCCGACCGGCGTGGTCGAACTCCCTGTCGAGTGGATTCTCGATGACGCTCCGCTCTCGAACCCACGAGGCAATGCCTACGCTTCGCCCCGTGAGTTGATGCAGATCTGGATCGACGAGTTCGACATGGCGTGGGAGGAGGGCACGATGTTCCTGCTCACCATGCACCCGCACGTGAGCGGACATCGCTCTCGCATCATCGCGCTGGCAGGGCTGATCGCCCACATGAAGGAGAAGGGCGATGTTTGGTTCGGTACCCATGAGGCGGCAGCCATCTATGTGCGCGAACAGGCGGGCATGTAAGTCATGCCGCAGTCGTCTAATGGGATGGCCGTGTCGCACGCCCGGCGGGCCGGCGCTGTGGTGGCCGCCGCCGGCCTCATGTTTGTGGCCGCCTGCAGCGAGCCACCCAGAGAAATGGCCACCAACTACGTACCCGGGGGTGGGGATGCCTGGGAGTCCCGCACTCCTGAAGAAATGGGGATGGACGCCGCGACGCTCCAGCGGGCAGTGGACTACGCCCTGGCCCACGAGACAACTCAAATTCCAGAGGACCCGGGCGTGTATCTCAGGGATCGCTTCGCAGGGCTTCCTTACCAGGACATCGTGGGACCGACTCGTGAGCGGGGCGGCGTAAACGGCATCGTGATACGCGGCGGCTACATCGTGGCCGAATTTGGTGACACCGACCGTGAAGACATGACCTTCTCGACAACCAAGTCCTACCTATCGACGGTGGCCGGGCTCGCCTGGGACGATGAACTGATTGAGGATCTCGACCTCCCCATCGGACAGTCCGTGACGGACGGCACCTTCGCCGGGGACCACAACGCCGCGATCACCTGGCACCACCTGCTCCAGCAAACGAGTGAGTGGGAGGGCACGTTGTGGGACAAGCCGGACATCGCGGACCGTCGCATGGGCATCCACCGAGAGTTGCAGCCGCCCGGTACGTTTTGGGAATACAACGATGTGCGGGTCAACTTGATGGCGTATTCCCTGCTGCAATTATATCGCCGTCCTCTTCCGGTCGTCTTAAAGGACCGCATCATGGACCCGATCGGCGCTTCCGGCGACTGGCGGTGGCACGGCTACGACACTTCTTGGACCGAAATAGACGGTCAGCGAATACAGTCGGTCAGCGGCGGCGGACACTGGGGAGGTGGCCTCATCATCGACACGCGAGATCACGCCCGCTTCGGCCTCCTAGCGCTTCGTGAGGGCACCTGGGGGGACGCGCGGATCCTCAGCCGGGAGTGGTTCCGCGCGGCCACTGCACCCTCCGAGATCCAGTCCGACTACGGCTACATGTGGTGGCTCAACACAGACCGGAAGCAGCTGCCGGCGGCGCCCGCTTCGGCCTTCTACGCCAACGGTGCTGGCTCCACGAACATCATCTACATCGATAGGGAGAACGACCTGGTGACCGTGACGCGATGGGTCGACGGGCCCAAACATGTAAACGAGTTCATTCGCCTGGTTCTCGAATCGATCCACGGCAATGAACCATCCATCGGGAACTGACTCAATGCCCATTTACGAGTACGTCTGCCGCGGTTGCGAAAACGAGTTTGAGGCGTGGCTCCGCAAGGAATCCGAGATCCCGACCTGCCCATCGTGCAAGGGCGTCGATCTGGAGAAAAAATTATCTCTCCCTCGGGTCCACGGCGAAGGGAGTCGGGAGAAGGCGATGCGCGCCGCAAAGAAGCGCGACTCCGCCCAAGCCAAAGAGAGCACGTACACGCAGGAGCAGTACGAGGCCAACCACGACGACTGACGTCGCAGTGACGGGCCGATGAGCTGGCGGCTAGCAAGCTAGGGCTGGCGCACCGGGCAAGATGACGGCGAGCGAGCTACGGGGCTGACGGACGAGAACTAGACGACCTGAGGTCCCATCGCTTCAGTAATCGCCAGCGCGACGCGCTCTAACGGCGGAGACTTCACGATCGCGTCGCCGTCCCGATAAACACGGCAGCGGGGCCCTTCGCCAGGATTGGCCTGAGCCCACTGATGGGGCCCCGGAGCTACGTCCTCACCGTTCACCAGAATGGTCGGTGATCCGCGATTGAGCGCGTGCGCCGGGCACGTGGGATCCTCGCTATTCCACTCCCTCCATACGGCGGGAATCTCTGTCGCCCGGCACGCCGCAGCGAGAACCTCGCGTGCGGTATCGACGTTGGGACAGTCCGAGTCGTAGACGAGTTCTATCTGTACGCGGAGAGTCAGGAGGAACTCCGGGGTGGCGGGTTGATCCACAGATCCTCAACGTAGCATGCTACCGACCCCTTCGCCCGACTCTTAACATGCCTCCTCTCCTATCCCACCCTGCCCTCCTCGTCGCGATTGCGCTGGTGTCAGCCGCGGCCTTTCCCATCTCGGCCCAAACGCCAGAGCAGAGTTATAGCGAGTGGGCAAAACCCGACTTCCGCGCCCAGGAGTACGAATTCCGCCGCGATCGCACGGTAGATGGTCTGCGCGTCAGCGGCGGCGGGCTGATGCTGGTCCCGTCCGCTGACGGACTCACCCACGGCGGCACGTTTCGCCAGCACGAAGACTTCTGGTACCTGACAGGCCTCGAATTGCCGTCCTCGATGCTCGTCCTAGACGCCGACCGAGCCAACGGACGCTCGGTCCTCTTCATGCCGACTCGCGACGCACGCTTCGAGAACCCAGGGCGAAGCAACGATTTCCCCGGGCGGCCTCTGCTCGAAGACTATCAGCTCCGCGGGATCGCCGGGGTAGATGAATACCGGGACATTGCGGAATTGGACGCCTACCTCCGGGAGCGGTTGGTTGAGGGCTCGATGCTCCGGGTAGATGTCGGCACCGCTGGAGCAGTGCCCTCGCCCACGGTTCCGTTACTCGGCGAACTCGACGCGACGGCCTCGCTCATCTACCGACTCCGCGCGGACTATCCTGATGCACACATCGAAAACGCATTCGAGGTGATCGCACGGCTACGCATGGTGAAGAGCCCCGCAGAAATCCGGCACATGCGGATCGCGGCCGAGGCGACGATGGCCGGTATCAAGGCCGCGGCGACCCACATCCGGGCGGGTGTCGACGAACGTACGCTACAAGGTGATTTCGAGGGGGCCTGCCGGGCGTTTGGAGCCCAGGCGATCCCGTTCACACCGATCGTGAAGTCAGGGCCGAACAGCTTGTGGCCCTGGCGCGTTCTGGCATCCCACTACGACCGCCGCAACCGTCCCATGGAGAGCGACGAACTCGTGATCCTCGACGTGGGCTGCGAGGTCGACGGCTACATCAGTGACGTGGGGCGGACCTTCCCCGTCGGCGGCTCGTTTACGGATATCCAGCGGGAAAAACTGCTCGTGAGTACACGAGCGGCCGACGCGATCATCGCAGCCGTGCGGCCTGGCGTGACGCTACGTGAGCTCACTGCGATCGCTTACGAGGCGATTCCCGATCACGAGAAGCCGTACATGCAAACGTCCTCCTATTTCGGGCACCACATTGGCCTGTCATCAGGGGACCCCGCCCTCCTCGATGAGCCGCTCGCACCAGGCATGGTCTTTACAGTCGAGCCCTGGTATTACAACCACGATCTTGAGGTGGCTGTCTTCGTCGAAGACGTGATTCTGGTGACCGAAGACGGTGCCGAAGTCCTAACAGCAGCCCTCCCGCGCACGCCGGAGGCCCTGGAGGCGATGATCCGATGACCGCTGACGCCGAACCGACCGTGAGCAGTGAAGAACTCGCCCAGACCGCCGAAGACGGCGACGGAATCCTTTGCGTCCGTAACCCCGAAACCCATCGGGGCTGGAACGGCATCAAGTACAAAACCGGGATGTCCGCCAAGAACGTCGGTTCGCGAGAACTGTCAATGAACGTCGCGACGGTACCGCCCGGAGCCGTCGCTTATGCGCACATCCATGTCGACTTCGAGGTCATGCTCTTCATTCTCCAAGGTCGCGTGCGGCATGAATACGGCGAGAACCTCGAACAAACGATGGACAACTCGGCGGGAGACTTCATTTTCATTCAGCCGGGTGTACCGCACGAGGTCATCAACTTGAGCGATACGGAACCGGTCATTGCCGTGGTGGCGCGCTCAGACGCATCGGAGTGGGAGAGCATCGTGAACTACCCATCCGATCGAAGGCCAGTGTAACGCACACGGACCATGCGTCGGGCGGCATTCGGGTCATCGACGTGGGTTAGGACTCAGACGAATTCAGGACTCAGACGAATGAGGAGTGACAAATGAGTGGGAAGGTCGAGGCCCTTTGGACGAAACGATCCAAGGGTGGTGTGATGGATGCGGCCGAGCGGTTGACGGCCGTGGAGGGCAAGGGCCTAGAGGGTGACGCCAACTTCGGAGCGACCCGTCAGGTCACCATCATTGAGAAGGAAGTCTTGGACGCCATCATGAAGCAACTGCCAGCCGCCGCCCCCGCCATGCGCCGAGCAAACATCATGGTGAGCGGCATCCGACTTGAGAATTCGCGCGACCAGGTTCTGACGGTCGGAACCATGAAGGTCCACATTCGCGGCGAGACCCGGCCATGCGAACTCATGGACGATCAGTGCCCTGGTCTGCGTGGCGCGCTCGACCTCCACTGGGGTGGTGGCGCGCACGGATTCGTCATCCAAAGCGGGGACGTGGGCGTGGGCGACGCGGTCACGCTCGAGGGTCCGGCGTAGCAGGCTCTCGAGAGGTCGTGAGCATGCGCCGCTGGCCTCATTCGTCCACCCTCGTCAGTCCACTCTGATCACTCCACCTTCATAGGACGACGTGCGACCTCTTCCAGCGCTTGCATCGCCTCAACGAGCTGCGCGTTGGTGAGGTAGGGAGCCGGCCCGAAGCGCAACATCTCGCCCCTCGCGTCCGTACTGACCCCGATTGCCCGCAGTGCCTCGCTCAATCGTTCCGCGCCGGGTGCCCTCACCGCCAAAAAACCTGCACGCGACAGGAGCGGGATGTCGGCGTCGACATGCGCTGACCGCGGATCAAGGTCCAGCCCTAAGAAAGTATCCAGTAACACACCCACCTGATGCTGGCTCACCTCTCGCAGTAGTTCGGGGGTCAGCCCCTGCTCCTCAAAAAAGTCCAGCACGGCCGCGCCGCGGTACTGCGACGTCGGGTCGAAGGTCGATCCCGCAAAGCGCATTTGCCCTGTCCCGTACCGCACCTCCCCGGGGTTCTTCGCATCAGCGAGTTCGCTGAACTCGCTGAACCAACCGGTGACTATGGGTCGCATTTCGCATCCTTCCGGCACCCGCAGCACACAATTTCCCTCGCCGAGCTGGCAGTACTTGTAGCCGCCACCCACCACGAAGGCGTTCTCCATGCCGTCGAGCGAGAACGGCACCACGTTCAACGAGTGATACGCGTCAATAAGCATTTCGGCCCCGTGGTGCGCGCAGGCCGCAGCCACCAGCGGCAATCCCGGCACGATCAACCCGGTGCCAAAAAAGACCGACGATACCAGAGCACACGCGGTGCGGTCGTCAATCTCCGTGGCAACTCGCTCCGCGACCGTCGCGACCGGCTCAGAGGCAACCTTCACGACCTCGATGCCCTCTTCGGCGAGCCGGTCCGCCTGCCTACGGATGGTGTGGAACTCGCCATCCGTAGTGACAATCCGTGGGCGGCTCTTGAGCGGAAGCGCCGACAGGAAGCGCATGAGCAGCGCGTGCGTGTTCGTGTCGAGCGTCATGTCACCCGAGCACCCGCCCATCATCCCCCGAAACCCCTCACCGACACGGGCCCATCTACTGGCAGCGGCATCCCACTTTCGGTCTACGAATTCGGCCGCGTCGAGCCATGCCTGTTTCTGTCCCTCGAACCCGACGTCAGGCCACGCTTGATGCGAGTGGCCGGTCAACAACAGCCGTTCCGACACGCGGAACGTCGAGTAGTGAGGGGCCAGCGCGTTCGGGGACGCATACAACGACTCCGGCTTCACAGCTGCGACCGGATCTCCCACAGATCCGGAAAGGCCGGACTGTTCAGCGTGGTGCGCAGGTACTTCGAGCCACCCGAACCACCCGTACCATGTTTCATGCCGATCGTACGCTCTACCATTTTTACATGTCGATAGCGCCACTCCTGAACGCCTTCATCAAGATCCACCAGCCGTTCACACAGTTCGGCGTTTCGGGGATCATCTCGATAGATCCCGATCAGCACCTCTTGCACTTCGGCGGACGGCTCAATCGGCTGAGTGACGTCACGTGCCAGCTGCGCCTCTGGAACCGCGAATCCCTCCCCGGCCAGGTAGCGTAACATGAAATCCCAGAGCGACGGCGCAGCCCAACGAGCTTCGAGGCCAGCCCGGGCACGGCTCCCCTCCGCGAATCGCTCAACGGACGCCCGTGCCTTACGCCCAAGCACGAACTCAAAGGCCCGGAACTGGTCGGACTGGAAGCCACTGGCGCTCTCCAGGCGTTCCCTAAAGGTGAGGAACTCAGTAGGCGTCATCGTTTCCAGGATGTCGAGTTGGGCCACGAGCACCTTCATGATCGTCAGCACGCGCTTGAGCGTGTGTAGCGCTCGGGACGCGTCGCCGTCGGCAAGCAGGCGGCAGCAGTAGTCGATTTCGTGTAGCAGGACCTTGAACCAGAGCTCGTAGACCTGGTGGATCACGATGAAGAGCATCTCATCGTGTTCGACCACGTCACGGGGCTTCTGGAGATCCAGCAGCTCGTCAATCTTCAGGTACTGGCCGTATGTGACCGCTTCAGACATCGGTGGGTCCGTGGTGTATGAATGGCGAAACCGGGGCGTCATGACTCGTCCAACAATCGCGCATCGGCGGCTCGCTCGCCAAGTCGTCAGGTGCGTGCGGTGGAAGCTCCCAAAGCCCTTCGGGTGTAAGTTTTGACTCTTCATCCCTCGACCCGCGGTATTTGAAGGCATGGACCTCCGCACCAAACTCGTTTTTGCGCTCGTCTCAGTTTCTCTAGCCAGCATGCTCCTGCTGGGCCTTCTGACGTACGGGCCGGCCCGGGACATCTGGCGAGAGAGCGCGATTCAGGGGCTCGACGCTCTTGCCGAATCGAAGCAGTCTGAGATCGAGGGCATCGTCGAGTCGTGGAAGGACCGTGTCCGCCTCATTCGCAGCCGCACGCAGCTGCGGGTTCTGACTCGAGAATTCGATGCCACACATCGAGAGGGAATCCGGCCCGAAGTCGAACGCATCCTGGCGGACGCGAGGGGCTCAGTGCCAGGACTCGTGATTCGAGAGATCACGATTTATGACAACCACCAACATCCTGTTGCCACCACGAGAACAGGCGGTATCGCACGGGCCCCGACGCTCGACCTTACCGAAGTTCCATCGCTTGAAGATGGAATCAGAATTCTTGGACTGTCCAGTTTGGATCTGGACGTCCTCGAGGTGCGCCTCGCCGCGCCCATGCGCGATGAAGACCTTCAGGTCGGCACGCTTCTGGTACGTATGAGCGCGAACGAACTGCTCGGTGTCGCTTCAGACTACCATGGCCTCGGAAACACCGGCGAGTCGATGATCGCCGCGCTCGACGGCACCGGCGGGGTGAAGTTCCTTCACACGCCGCGCCATGGCGACGTGACCAACCTCGACCTGACGCTCACGGATAAGAACGACCCGCTCGTGCAGGCCCTTTCGGGCGTAGAGGGGACCTTCGACGAAGACGCCGTCGACTACCGCAACGAAGCCGTGTGGGCCGCCACCCGCTACCTGCCAGAACTTGAGATCGGCTTGGTCGTGAAATTCGATGCCACGGAACGCGAGGCCCCGCTTCGAAAACTGCGAAGCAACACCTTCCGCTTCGGCATCGCCCTGTCTGCGCTGTCCATTTTGGTCGCGATCATGATCGCTTTCAGATTCGCCGGGCCCATTCTCCAATTGGCTGAGGTCGTAGAGAAAATCGAGAGCGGTAACTACCTCGTTCGGGCGTCAGTGCGAACGGAAGACGAGATCGGTCGGCTCGCGTTCGTATTCAATCGCATGACCGACCGCCTTCTTGAGTCCAACCGAAAACTGCGCCAACGCATTGCGGATCGAGAGGCATTAAGTCCCCCGCCGTCCGTCGGCGGCCCGGAAATTCCCCCCGACGCCAGCTAACGCTTGTGCCGCTGACGCTCGCAGTCTTGCAGATAGTCGGGGGGGTGCTCTACCTCCTCATGGGAGGAGATCTGCTCGTACGTGGAGCGATGGCCCTCGCTCGCACCGCGCGCATCTCCCCGATCGTGGTTGGGCTGACCGTCGTCGCCCTCGGCACGTCGGCTCCCGAACTCGTGGTGACCCTGCAGGCCGCGATTGGCGGATATCCGGAAATCGCGATCGCGAACGTGATCGGAAGCAACATCGCCAATGTGCTGCTCGTGATGAGCGTTCCCGCGCTGATCTATCCCATGGCTTGCGATCAGCCATCGGCCCGGGTCGACGCTGTGTTCATGCTCGTGGTGATGGGCGTCTTCTACGTGATGTGCCTGGACGGGGTGATAAGTCGCAGCGACGGCTTCCTGCTGTTGGCTGGCCTAGTCTTGTTCCTGGCTATGCAGGCGAGGACTGAGTGGGCGTCCGACCCTGGTCCGGGCGGGCGGGGCGACCTACCCATGATCCTTGGCCTCCCGACCAAGAGAGGAACGATCGCGCTGCTCATCCTGGCCGGGATCATCATGCTTCCAGTGGGCGCCGACCTGCTCATTGACGGCGCCATTGGGCTGGGGGAGAGCTTCGGGATACCGAACCAGGTTATGGGCCTAACCGTGATCGCGGTCAGCACTTCGGTTCCTGAACTCGCCACCACACTCGTAGCTGCTTGGAAGCGCCAGGCCGACGTCGCTGTCGGAAACGTGATCGGCAGCAATATCCTCAACATCCTGGGCATCACGGGAGCGGCTTCCCTCGCCAGCCTCCGGGAACTGGAAGTGTCGTCACATTTTCTAACGCTCGACATCCCACTGATGTTCGCCTCAGCCGCGATCCTAACGATCGTGCTCTTCCGAAAGGCAGCAATCGGCCAGCGTCTGGGGGGCGCGATGCTCGGCCTCTACCTGATGTACATCTTCCTGCTGGTGTCCGCTCGGGTGTGACGAGGCCTTACTCTCCGCCAAAGTGGAACTCAAAGCGCGGCGTGTAGCGCGCTACAGATCGATATTGATCCGGCCAATCTAGGCGGTGACCGAGCATATACGCGGCATGACGCGTCCAGTAGGGATCGAACAGGTGTGCACGGGCTAACAAGCATAGATCGGCCCTCCCCGAGGCCACGATCGTGTTCACGTCCATCCAAGACGACACATTTCCCACCGCCATCGTCGGGATGCCCACGTCGTGGCGAATCTGGTCGGCGAACGAAGTCTGAAACAGACGCCCGTAGACAGGTTTTTGGTACGCCACGGTCTGCCCTGCAGACACGTCGACGATGTCGCACTCGTGCGCCCGTAAGAGTCGGGCGACCTCAACACAATCCTCGGCAGTCATGCCGCCGGGCGCCCAATCGACCGCGCTCACGCGAACGCTCATGGGCTTACCCTGGGGCCAAGCGGCCCGGCACGCATCGAAGACCTCCAGCGGGAATCGCATGCGATTTTCGAGCGACCCACCGTGTTCGTCCGTACGCTCGTTCGTCAACGGCGAGATGAAACACGCGAGCAAGTAGCCGTGCGCCATGTGGATCTCGAGAAGATCGAAGCCTGCCTGATCAGCATATTCCGTGGCACGCACGTAGTCCGCGATCACGGCGTCCATATCGGCACGAGTCATCTCCCGTGGCGTCTGACTCCGATCTTCAAAGTACGGGATCGGCGACGCGGACAGGAGGTCCCAACCGCCGCCCTCAATGGGCTCCGAATCACCCTCCCACATACGCTTGGTCGCGCCCTTTCGCCCCGCATGGCCAAGCTGGATCGCCATCTTCGCTGGCGTTTGGCCGTGCACGAAGTCCACAATGCGCTTCCACGCCCCTACGTGTTCAGGCTTGTAGAGGCCGGCGCAGCCCGCGGAAATGCGCCCCTCGGCGGAAACGTCTGTCATCTCCGCATACACCAAACCCGCTCCCCCGACCGCGCGACTGGCGAGGTGTTGAAAATGCCAGTCTCCGACGGTCCCGTCGTCCGCGCAGTACTGACACATGGGCGACACGACCACCCGGTTGGGGAGGACCATGTCGCGCAGACGGTAGGGCGTGAACATGGGCGGCGGCGGTGAATCGGGCGGTGACGGCGCACCGGCAAGCCCTGAACGCCCGCACTGCTCGTCCGCCCGTTCGGCCACCCAGCGGTCCAATCGCTCCAGGAATTCGGGATCCCTCATCCGAAGATCTTCGTGGGTGATACGCAGGCTCCGCGTCAGCAGCGCGAAGGTAAACTGAAGCGGATGCAGGTCCATGTAGCGCTCAGCCGCCTCAAACCACTCTAGACTGGCCTGCGCGGCGCGCTGGAGCGACTCGACCTGGGGGCGCCGGGTGGCTTCGTACGCGGCGAGAGAGCTACGGACGCCCGCCGCGGTATCCGACGCCGAAGCGGAGTTAGCGACGCCGGCGGTTAAGGCTTCACGGAGGGCAATCGCGTCGAGCATCCCCATGCGGGTACCCGACCCTACCGAGAAGTGCGCGGTATGCACCGCGTCTCCAATCAGCACCACGTTGTCCGCTGACCACGCCCCACACCGAATAGTCGGAAAGCTGCGCCAAACGCTCTTATTGGGAATCAACGCGTGACCGTCGAGTTCCTCGGAGAAGAGTGCCTCACAGTATGCGAGCGTCTCCTCTTCGGAGGCGCTGTCCAGGCCCGCAGCCCGCCAGCTTTCGTCCGTGCACTCGACGATAAACGTGGAGTGGCCGGGTTCGTACTGATACGCGTGCACACGCCACAAACCGTGCTCGTTCTCCCGAAAGTAGAACGTGAACGCGGGCAACGGCTTGTCCGTCCCCAGCCAGACGAATCGATTCGGTCTCCAGTCAAAGCTGGGCTCAAATCGCTCGGCCGCGAGTTCGCGAACCTTCGAGTTCACGCCGTCCGCGCCGACGATTAGGTCGTACCCGTCGAGCGAAGCCAGGTCGGTGACGGCGGTCTCGAACCGAACGTCGACACCTACGGCGGCCGCTTGCCCTTGGAGCACGGTCAGCAAGGTCTGGCGGCTCATACCACTGAAGCCATGGCCAGTGCTGCGGACCACCTCGCCACCGTAGTGCACGTCGATGTCGTCCCAGCGTACAAAATGATCTGTGATGGCAGCGTACGTCGCGACATCGGCGGCCTCGACCTCGACGATGGTCGCGTCGCTGAACACAACCCCGAATCCGAAGGTGTCCCCTGGACGGTTCTGCTCGAAGACCACGATCTCATTCGAGGCGTCTGCCCGCTTCATGAGAATCGCGAAGTAGAGTCCGGACGGCCCCCCTCCAACCACGGCGATCTTCATGGAATCAGCCCTTCGCCTTGGCTTCCGCGATCATGGCCCCAGCAATGATCAGATGTTGGATCTCGGTCGTGCCCTCGTAGATGCGTAACGCGCGCACCGATCGGTACAGGCGGTCCACCGCGTGTTCGGCGAGCACGCCGCGTCCACCCAAAATCTGCACGGCTTCATCAATGATGCGCTGGGCGGCTTCGGTCGCGTACGCCTTGGCCATCGCTGCCTCTACGGTGATGCGCTCCGCCCCGTGGTCCTTCTCGTACGCCGCGCGATAGACCAACAACCGTGACGCGGCCAACTCGATCGCCATGCGGCCAAGTTTGTCCTGAATGATCTGGAAGTCCCCAAGCGGCTTTCCGAACTGCTCGCGGGAAATCGCGTGTCCCAGGGCCTCATCTAAGGCGCGTCGGGCCATGCCGCATGCGGCTGCCCCAACGGTGGGCCTCAGTTGGTCAAGCGTCGCCATGCCCAACATGAAACCCCGCCCCTCGTCACCGATGAGGTTCGATGCCGGCACTCGGCACGCCGACATCTCGATCACCCCCAGCGGATGCGGTGCACTCATCACCTGGGCACCCGCGAAGGTGAATCCCGGCGTTTCCGCTGGCACCACAAAAGCGGAGATGCCGCGGCTGCCTGCCTCGGGCTCAGTGGAAGCGAAGACCACATAGTAGTCCGCGATGCCCGCGTTGCTAATCAGCCACTTCTGCCCATCCAGCACATAGTCGCCGCCGTCACGCACCGCGCGGGTCTTCATAGAGGCCACGTCCGAGCCCGCCTCCGGCTCGGTCATGGCGAATGCGGACATGATCTCGCCGTCAAGCGCGCCAGGAGCCCATCGCTCTCTCAACACATCGCTGGCCGCGAGCAACAACGGCGTAACGCCAAGTCCCTGAAGGGCCCACACCGCGTCAGCCAAAGGCGAGGCGTGGCTAATCGCTTCCCGTGCGATGCAGCACGCCCGCAGATCCCGAGTACCAATGGGATCAAGCGCACCCACTTCTCCCATGGCCCTCAGAAGTTCGCGCGCCTCAATGCGTCCGGCCGCGTCGTCAACGGGCTCAGCGCGCGGGGCTAGCGTCTCCGAGGCGAAGGTCCGCATATGGGTTGCCCAGGCATCGTGCTCGGGCTCAAGGAACGCTCGAATCGGGCGAATGTCGGGCATGGGCGGGGAGTTACAGCCTTCTAGAGGAAGTCTGGCTTCCGCTTCTCGACGAACGCTTCGTACGATTCGCGGAAGTCGGGGTGGAGCATCAGTGCTGCCTGGATCTGCGCCTCAGCCTCGAGCGCGCTCGCTAGATCCATGCTGGCCTCGCGGTTGAGCGCGTCCTTCGTGATCTCAATCGCGAAGGAGGGCCCCTTTGCCAAAGTCGCGGCAAGCGTCGTGGCCGCGGCCAGCGCCTCGCCATCCGCGACGACTCTATTGTAGAGGCCAATACGGTGCGCCTCGTCCGCAGAAATGAAGTCCCCAGTCATGAGCAATTCGCTCGCTTTGCCGAGTCCAACAATGCGCGGCAGCATCCAAGCAGCCCCCATGTCCGCACCCGACAGGCCGACCCGAGTAAACAGGTAGGCGATCTTTGCACATTCAGCGCCCACCCTTAGGTCGCAGGCGGTGGCGATGACCGCGCCTGCACCCGCCACGGTTCCGTTGAGCGCGCCGATGATGGGCTTACGGCAGCGACGCATGGACAAAATCAGGTCACACGTCATGCGCGTGAACTCCAGGAGCCCACGGAAATCGCGCTCGAACAGCGCGCCGATGATGTCCTCGACGTCCCCACCGGAGCAGAACGCGCGCCCCGAACCGGTAATCACAATGACTCGGACGGACGCCTCGTCGTGGAGCGCATAGAACGCTCGCCGCAGCTCATCGTAGACCTCAAAGGTGAGGGCGTTGAGGCGATCGGGCCGATCCAGCGTGATCGTCGCAACGCCCGTGACCTCATCCAGCGAATACTTGAACGATTGTGGCTCGAACATCTTGTCAGGCGCTAAAGTCTTGGATGACCGCGGTCCCTTCGATCTCGATTTTGGCACGTGGATCGACGAGCCGCTTCACCTCCATAAGGGCCATCGCGGGATAATGCTTTCCCATGTGGGCGCGGTACGTCTCACCGATGTCCCGACGCGCGTCCCGGTAGGCATCGAGATCCGTGACAAAAAGGGTCATGCGGCCAATGTCCTCCGGGCCACCGCCGGCTTCACGGACCACCGTCACCATTTTTTCAATCGCCTTATCGAACTGTTCGACGAAGTCCTCCGTCGTGACTTCTCCACCCGGTTCTGCGGCGTCCTGTCCGGCAATAAAGAGGATGCGCCCATTCTTTGGACCCAACATGCCGTTGGTCCAGCCTCTGGGAGCGCCGAGTTCTTCCGGATTAATGTGTTCGTAGGTCACGGAGTATCCTTGCCGTCTAAGATCACGAACTGACCGTTGGTGTCGCTGGCCGATTCCACGCAGAGGTTCAAAATCGCCTCTGCGACCTCTTCGGCGCGAATCAGGCGCGGTTGGCCGGCCCCTTCAAGGATCGAGTGGGTCGCCTCATGCCAGGACTTTCCGGTGCGTCGCATGATGCGGGCAATGGTTTCGTCGGTCAGCGGCGTGTCCACGTAGCCAGGGCAGACCGCGTTCACCGTCACCCCTGTACCAGCCGCCTCCGCTGCCACCGCTCGCGTTAAGCCGATCACCGCGTGCTTAGCCGCCGTATAGGCCGCAATGTACCGGCCGCCCTCTAGGCCCGCGATGGACGCGACATTCACGATACGCCCCCACTTTTGCTCAACCATTCCGTCATAAACCGCCTGGGTGCACAAAAATGTCCCTGTCGCGTTCACGGCCATGATGTGGTTCCACTCCGTCAACTTTATGCGACCGAGCGGGTTGGAGGTGACCGTCCCCGCGTTGTTCACGAGAATGTCGACTTTCCCCATCGCTTCCCGTGCGGACAGGGCGAGATCCCTCACCTGTCGCTTGTCCGTCACGTCACAACGGAACGCGAACGCAGTGTGTCCACGATCGCGCAGCTGAGCCGCTACATCTACAACCTGTTGCTCATTCCGGGCCGCAAGCGCTACGGACGCGCCCGCCTCGGCGAGGGCAAAGGCCGCTGCCGCCCCAATGCCGCGCCCTCCGCCGGTGATCAGTACGCTCCTGCCGGCAATGCTTATCACGCGGGGACCTCATGGGCGGCGAGGACCGCTTCGGCGAGAAGAGATCCGAGCACTCCGACGGTCTGCAAGCCCTCTTCTGCGGTCGCGTCTGCTGGCCAACCGAAATAGGCCCTGGGGCCACCCGCATCAGCGAACGTCCGCACGCCATCGCGAATGGCGTCGGAGAGCGAAGAAGGGTTCGCCTCGAGCGCCGTTGCCACTTCCGTTCGCACCAACTCCGGCCGCTCGGACATCACAACGCTGCCCTCGAAACGACCCGCATGGCACGCCCCGGTCCGGAATTCTTCAGTGAGTCGTTCAGCGACGGCGCGACGGGTTAGGTCCACAAACACCATCTTCAAGCCTTCGTGCGGCTCCCCTACGACGGCTCTTAAAGACGCAAGATTTTCTGGATCCAAGTGTGCGTTCGCGATCGCCAGCGTCCTGATGCCTTGCTCGGCCAGCGACACGCCGATCTCTCGTACCAAACGACGCACCGTGTCTCCATCGACCCCGATCGTGCCTGGAAAGCCTCGCGCAAACTCAGCAGCCGTATACCAAATCGGAGGCAGGATCAGTGCCGTGAAGCCAGCCTCAGAAAGGCGCTCGGCACCCGTGCGAGCCATGCCCTCGGCGATGATGACGTCGGTTCCGAGGGGCAAGTGGGGCCCGTGTGCCTCCACGGCTCCAATGGGCAGGATCGCCACGACACGAAGTTGGTCCGTGTCCCGGACTTCCTCCCATGTCATTTCAGCCAGGCGATACACGGGCATTGGGGCAGATCTGCCTTCATCTGAAGCAAACTAGGCGACGGATCAATTGACCCGTATTCTAGCGGTCGCGTATCGTCTGGCACCACATCCGCCCGCGATCCCATGGAAGCCCGTGTCCGAGCTACTAAATCTGTATGAATATTTCCTAGGCCGCCGAGTGGCAGAAGGCCTGGGCGAGCGTCGTGCGCTCCTGACTGACGAGAGCGCGCTCACGTACCGAGAGGTGGACCGTCTGTCGGCCCGTTACGCCCATCTTCTCGTCGCCGCAGGCCTGCGCCCAGAGGAGCGCGTTCTTGTCGCGATGCCCGATGGGCCGGACTACGTGGGCGCGCTCTTCGGAATCCTGCGAGCCGGCGGCGTGGTCGTCATGATCAACCCGCACATCAAGCCCGACCAAATCCGCTATTTCTATGAATACACCCGGGCGCGAGTGGCGCTGGTGGGCCACGAGGTCGCCGACGACTTCATAGGGGTGCTACCCGAGTCGGCCCATCGTCCGGAGTTGCTCCGGGTCGATACGCCCGCACACGTCGCGGCCCTGGAGGAGCAGCCCACCGAATTCGCCGCCTTCCCGTCGCATGAGGACGATGCGGCGATCTGGCTCTTCAGCGGCGGCACGACGGGGAACCCCAAGGCGGTCGTCCAGAGTCACCGCTCGTTCGTAAACACGACCGAGTTGTACGGACACGGCGTGCTGGGTATCACGGCCGATGACATCACGCTGTCGGTTCCGAAGCTCTTCTTTGGGTACGCAACCGGCACCAATCTGCTCTTCCCTTTCTCGGTGGGCGCCACCGCGGCGCTGTTCCCGGAGCGATGCACGACCGAGACGCTCTTCGCGAAGATCGCCGCCTTCCGCCCGACGATCTTGGTCAACGTCCCGACCATGGTGAACCACCTGGTGGCTCACCCCGATGCCGAGGCGCAGGACCTGTCCTGCCTTCGCCTCGCGACGTCGGCGGGTGAAGCGCTCCCGGTCGAACTGCACCGTCGCTGGAATGAGCTGTTCGGGGCGCCGCTCCTAGACGGGCTCGGGACCGCTGAGATGTGGCACGTGTTCGTATCAAACCGGCCAGATGATGTACGCCCGGGGACGCTCGGCAAGGCGGTCCCGGGATTCGAGGTAGAGGTGCGCGACGAGGAGGGCTCTCGCCTGGGCGCGGATGAGGTCGGATACCTGTGGGTACGCGGAGATTCCCGCGCCAACGGGTATTGGCAGCAGCGGGCCAAGACTCGGCAAGCCTTCGTAGGCGACTGGTACGTTTCTGGTGACATGATCAGCATCGACGCCGAGGGATACGTCACGTACTGCGGCCGCGCCGACGACATGCTGAAGGTGAGCGGGAAATGGCTGTCCCCTATCGAATTGGAGGACTGCCTGCTTGAGCACGAAGCCGTCGATGAAGTCGCCGTGGTCGGGGTCCGAGACAGTGACGGACTCGTCAAACCGCACGCCTTCGTGATCCCGTCCGCGAGTGCGACTACGGGCGACGCGCTCGCAGCCGAACTCCAGGCGTGGGCCAAGACCCGGCTCGAGCCCTACAAGTATCCGCGCGTTGTGACATTCATGGACGACCTCCCGCGGACACACTTGGGCAAGGTCGACCGAGGAAAGCTTTCGCGAGAGGCGCCGTCATCATGACCGGGACATTGATTTTGGTGACCGCGGTCCTTGGCGCTTCCGCCGAGCCCATCACGCCGCCCTGGGGCTTCTTCTGCCATGAGATGGCGGCGCGAGCGGCGGCCCGTGCGCTCCCCGACCAGATGCCTGCCTTCTTTCGGAGCGCTGGAGACCAGCCGACCTACCTCGATCCCGAGCCGGATCGGTGGCGTAGCCGGGACCTGCAAGCCATGGATCAAGCCCTCTCGTACGATCACTACATGGATCTCGAGAACGTGCCGGAGGGAGCGCTGGATGGAGTCGCATGGCGAGGTGGACACCCCTTACCGGCTCGATAGGGACATCGGATTCGACCCCGCCGGGGCTACCGAATCCACCACGTGCGACTTCGCAGCCGAGCGCTTGGCGGCCGGAGCCGATATGTTGGCCGTACTATGGTGGTCCGCGTGGTTTGGAGAGCGGGACATCGCCGAGGCGCCCGACTCCGTAGCTGCGGCTTCGCCGTGAGGAAGGACGGGCACCTGAAGGGAGGGTGTTGCACGAGGCCAGGGGGCTGCGGCCGTGATGGGGAAACTTGACCCGCCCTCGTCGCGTCTGGTGAGGACGGACGTCACTTCCGCGGCTACGCGCCCGAGGGAGTGTTCGGCTCGGCCCGCCGGGCTGAGGGAATAGGGACGGAGATGGCGAATGACGGACGCAGCGGATCTAAACACCGGCGATAACGCTTTCGCGCCGATCGACCCAAAATTGACCGTGTTCGCCCTCGCGAACGGAATCGACCTCCTCAAGTCCGAGGGGTTGCGACGCCTGATCTGGTTCAGAGAAGGCCTGGAGCGCGGGTTGGAAATCAGAAGCGTCGACGAAGGGGTGTACTCCATTGAGGCTGCGTCCTGGCGCACCAAGACCCCAGACGAGGCCGTCACCGTGTCCGTTTCTGGAGGGGTGCCCCTACCGAACCTGTCCGAGAAGCTCGAGGCCGGCATCGAGGTCGCCAACAGCCTCTGACTTCGACCGCCATGGAGGCGCTCCAGAAGCGCGTTACCGAGTGCAGGCAATGCCCCAGGTTGGTCGAATGGCGCGAACGTGTCGCCCTTGAAAAACGGGCCGCGTACCGTGATGACACTTACTGGGGCCGCCCCGTCCCCGCCTTCGGAGATCCGCTTGCGCGGGTGTTGGTCGTTGGATTGGCTCCTGCCGCACACGGCGCTAATCGTACCGGCCGCATGTTCACGGGAGACCGCTCGGGTGACTGGCTCTTTGGGGCGCTGCACCGCGCGGGCTTCGCCAACCAGCCACATTCTGTGGGGCCGGCAGACGGTCTCCGCCTCACGGACATCTTTGTTTCAGCCGCGGTCCGTTGTGCCCCACCTGCAAACAAGCCGACGTCCGCCGAACGGGATGCGTGCAGCCACTGGCTGGACGCCGAACTCGACCTCCTTAGTCGGCTTCGAGTCATTGTCGCGCTCGGGGCGTTCGCGCACGCTCAGACACTCCAGATCCTGACGGCGCGTGGCATAGCCGTTCGCAAACCCCGCCCCCGCTTCGGACACGGCGCGGAAGCGGACCTTGGCGCGATCACGCTCATCTCGTCGTATCATCCCAGCCAACAAAACACCTTCACTGGCAAGCTCACGGAAACGATGTTCGATGCCATCTGGACGCGGGCCCGGCACGTCGCAGAGACGAATTGATGTCACACCAAACAGCCCTACCCCGGCGACTCACGAAGCTCCTTTTGGCGCTTGCGACCCTTTTCGCCATCGCCTGCGGGGACGGCCCGACCACGCCGCTCGGTGATGATTTCACGATAGAGGTGGTCTCAGGAGACGGGCAAAAAGGGCTCCCCGAATGGACCTTGGCGGAGCAGATCGCGCTGCGCGTGGTGGACCGAGAGGGTGTGCCTGCCGCAGGAGTGACGATCGACTTTCAGGTCTCCGCAGGTGGCGGCAGGACCTCCATTTCCTCGATCGTTACGAGCGGACTCGGTTTTGCGACGGTTGCTTGGACACTGGGTTCGTCCGCTGGCGCGACCCAGACGCTGACGGCCTCGGTGCGATCTGGGTCGGGGAGCGTGCAGATTCAAGCGACCTTGCTCACCCCGGCACAATCGGACCTAGTCGTCGTGCACGGAGTGCTCGGGTCTGTCACCGGCTTCGTGCTCTTCAAAGACGGACCAAGCCTTCAGGTCGTCGGTAGGCAGGGCACACAGGACACACTCCTCTACCTCCCGCCGGCCCAAACCAGCGGGTCCGAAATCGTCGTGTTCGCGCGGGGCAACCGTCCGCTGCGGTTGGCGCCCACATGGACGGCAGCTGTGGATACCATCCACGTCACACTCTTGCCCCCGGTGGAGATCGACATCGACTTCCATGTTCAGGAGGGCACACTTGTGGACCGCATGGAAACCATGGAAAGCCAACTCGCGACTACCAACAGCATCTGGTTCAATCAAGGGATGGGACTCGTGGTGGGCACCGTCACGGTGATCGACGAAACCGACCCTCCTCGCGACGTTCCGGTGGTAAGCAACGGGCTGTGCAACGGGGCCACCTCAGAGGGCGCGATCCGCATCGACCTCGTCAGCAGCATCGATGGTGGGCAGTTCACCGGGTGGGGATGCTGGAACGGCCGGATTTACCTCGGCGTGGGAACGGAGCGCTTCCCGAACCTTCTCGCCCACGAGCTCGGTCACACCTTCACGCTGGAGCATGCCGCGACCGGGATGATGTTTCCGAGCCAGCCCCAGACGGACATACGCGAAGGCGAGATCTTTCGCGCTCATTTTCACCAGCAGTCCGCGCTTAACACCATCTTTGGGGCCCAACCGTCCGAACAGCGCCGCAATTGTTCTCAAGTGCCCGGTCCGTGCCTACCGGAATCGCTGGATCTAGGGAGTAGCGTCATCGCGCTCGCCGCCGACGGCTCGGCGATGTTCGAGGATATCCGCTTTAACGGGCTCGGGCCGGTGATCGACGGAGTTGGCCGCGAAAAGTTCCCGGGTCGCTGACCTGGGCGTCGTCGCATAGTTTCCGGACATGAGGAAGATTCTAATCGCGGTCGCGCTCGTCGGGTTATTCTTGCCCGTCGGTGCAGCGACCCAAATGGTTGGTGGTGTGGAGCTCATCGAGCTCACCATCGCCGAGGCCCACTCCGCGATGCTCACGGGCACGCTCACCTCTCGCCAACTGGTCGAGGCGTACCTTACGCGCATCGACGCCTACGACAAGCGCGGGCCTTCATTCAATTCGCTCATCCTGATCAACCCTCGGGTCCTCGCGAGGGCTGATTCCCTGGACGCGGCATTGCGCCGCACCGGGTCACTGACCGGCCCGCTGCACGGTATCCCGTTCATCGTGAAGGACAACTTCAACACCCACGACATGCCGACTACGGGTGGATCGGCGTCGCTCGAAGGGTCGATGGCCGCGACAGACGCGTACCAGGTCCGCAAGATCCGGGAGGCGGGAGCAATCATCCTGGCGAAGTCCAACCTCGCCGAGTTCGCGTTTACGGCCTTGGAGACGGTAGGCTCCATGCTGCCGGGGTGGACCTTTAATCCGTACGCGCTCAATCGGGTCACGGCCGGTTCTAGCGGCGGAACTGCTGCGGCCGTCGCCGCGAACCTTGGGCTCATCGGTCTGGGAAGTGACACCGGCAACTCCATCCGCGGGCCCTCGAGTCACCAAGCGCTGGTGGGCATCCGCTCCACACAGGGGCTCACGAGCAGGAACGGCATCATGCCGCTCTTTGCGCACCGGGACATTGGCGGCCCCATGGCCCGCACGGTTGAAGACGCCGTCCGGGTGTTTGATGTCATCGCGGGGTCCGACCCGAACGACGCGGTGACCGTTGAAGCGGATGTTCGGCGCGCCGAGTCGTATATGGATTTCCTGGTTGAGGACCTCACCGGGCTCCGGATCGGAGTGGTGGGCCAAATCGCCTACAAGGCCAGCGCTGACCCCGAGATCATCGTCCGGTTCATGGAAGCCTTCCGAGACCTGAGGGCGTTAGGCGCGACCGTCGTCGAGGACTTCTATATTGAGGATCTAGATGGTCTGCGCAGCGGCACCGGCTGTTCGAGCTTCCGGTACGACATTGAGAACTACCTCGCCACGATTCCCGATCCGCCGATGCATACCCTTAAGGAAATCTCCGAAAGCGGGAAGGTGTATCGAACCGTCCTTCCGACCGTGATGCGCTTTCTCGAGTTCGAGGGCACACCGGAGACCAACGAGCAGTGCATCCGTGGTCGGGCGCAGGAGGAACGCTTCCGTGAGGGGCTGCGGGCGGCGATGGCGAAGTACAACGTCGACGCGATCATCTACCCGAGCTGGGGGAACCCTCCGCGACTAGTGGGCGATATGACGACGCCGCACGGGGACAACAGTCAGTATCCGGCGCCGCCCACCGGTTTCCCGGCCCTGACCGTGCCGATGGGTTTCGTGCGAGGAGAGAGCCTGCCCGCCGGACTCCAAGTTTTGGGGGATGCTTGGTCCGAACCGGTGTTGATTCGGATCGCGTATGCATACGAGCAAGCGACACGGCACCGGAAGCCACCGTCGACCGCGCCGGCGATCGGGCGCTAGCTGGCACAACCCCGACCGGAGCTTCATGTCCGGCAATCTCACCAACGGGCTTTCGTTCAGCGGCACGCTGAACAAGAGTACCCAGTTGACGAGCGGGTCGTGGTGATCGGCCGGAGGCGGCTCGGGAAGCTGGACCGGGAGCGGCTGTAAGGTGAACTGACGTCATCAGGTGGCGGCCGTGCCCGCGGCATCCGACGTTCGGAAGGAATAGCACCGCGATTTTGCGGAGGAGCAACCAAGCCAGCGCGAATGCAACGGCGCTCGAATGCCAACGAACTTCTGGGACAGGACACTGACTTGAGCCGCGACTTCATTGCATCGATTGAAGGCGAGTACCGTCGGTACGAAATGCTCGGCACTGCTGCGACGGCGCAGTGCCCGGATGAGTACCTTTGCGCCGCAGCCGGGGACGGCAACTCCCTGGCGACACTGATCTGGCACGTCTCGGGCAACCTGAAGTCACGCTTCACCGACTTCATGGCCTCCGACGGCGAAAAAGAATGGCGCAACCGCGACGACGAGTTCGCGGCACGTCAGGTTGAGCGCTCGGAGGCGGAGGCCAAATGGGCTGAAGGGTGGTCGGTTCTTTGGGACGCTCTGAGTGGGCTCACTGATAACGACCTCACTCGCCAGATCACGATCCGCGGGCAGGGCCTCGTGGTCCACGAGGCCCTGCACCGATCACTCGCGCACACCGCGTCGCACGTCGGACAAATGCAGTACATCGCCAAAGCATACGCTGGGGATGCTTGGGCGTCCTTGAGCATCCCACCGGGTCAGTCGGCGGCGTACAACATGAATCCGACCCGGGAGAAGATTCCGCCGAAGTAGCGGCGGCTCCCCCACGGCCTCGCCTACCGTCTGGCCCGCAGTTCTCGGTATGTAATCTCCGCGGTCGGAAGCACCACCGACGTCACGCGCCCCCTTCCCTGCTCGGTCACGACGGTCAACTCCATCCGTGCCTCCGCCGGCACCTCGCAGATGCGGTACCGCCCGCCGGAGCCCGTCCGAGCCTCTGCGGTAAAGGTGCGGGCAGCCCCGCCAGCACCCGGGATCTCCCATGCGACCTCGACCGTCACGTTCTCGAGGCCCGCGCCGCCGTCGTCCATCACGTACCCGGTGAGGATGGCGCCGACGTCACCGCCCCCTGTGCACATGATCTCCGCCAACGTGCGAAAGCGCGGCACGGCCAATTGGATCTCGCGGCGGGCATCCTCCGAGAGGTCCACCGTCCGGACAAATGACGCTACGCCCCACTGGGTCAGGTCCGCATGAAAGAAGGCCACCCGGTGTTCAGCGGCCGGAAGGCCCGTGATCTCGAAGCGACCCGCCGCATCTGTCTGAGCGCTGAACCGACTACCGAGAAGAGCAACGCGCGCGCCAGCCAACGGCGCGCCACGAATGCTGTCGAAGACTGCTCCTACTAACTGGGCCGAACCCGTGGCCCCGTCGCCCGCCCCAACTGCCGTGGCGAGCTGCCGGACTCGTCCGCCCACGTCGACGTAACCCACGACCTCAGTGTTGCCCGCACGATCTCCCCCGCGCACGCCCACCTGGGGCATGCGAATGAACCAATCAGCCACGATCCAAGTCCCAGAGGGGAGGTAGCGGAACTCAACTCTTCCCCCGGCTTCGTTTTGGGGGAGCCAATCGAGATTCGCATATCTGTAGTCGAGGTGAGTCAGCTCTGCCGTAGTGGTATCCACCCACAATGTGCCCAGAATGTCCGGCACTTTCCTCGACCGGATCGGTTCGAACCGCAGGCCGAGGCGGTCGGCATCGGCGCCGTCAGCCACGACGGAGAAACAGTGCTGCGCCAAGAACGCGTCGGAGAGAAGCACGTCCGCGTCCGGCGCGAAGTACTGGCGGGCTCCGTCCACACCCTGCACGAAGCCATCCTGGCTTAGGGACTCGGTGGATGCTGACACGAAGGGGCGGCTGGAAAAGCCGACCTGCAGGTCGGTGCGCTCTGCTGCCAGGGACCTCAAGTCTGCCGACCACTCCCGCTCATAGCGCTGAATCCGGAAGCGTACGAGGCGGTCACGCTGCACCACAGCACTCACGTCGAGCGCCTTACGCACCTCCCCCCACCAACGTTGGATTTGAATGGCTTCGGCAGGGTCGATACGGCACGCCTGCACACGTGAGTCAACCACGATGCCCGCGATTTCTACGGCGCGGTCGGCCATCTCGATGCGCAGCGTGTGCAACCCTTCGGAAGCGACGTCAAACGCGTCTGTGTTCGAGGTCGCCAGGCCGATGCGCTCCGCACGCGCTGAATACTCTCCGGAAATCGAGACCACTACTGTGAATCTCCCCGAGGCGTCCGTGAGGACAGCACCAACGCGGTCACCCGCGGCGTTCAAGACAGAGACCAGAACACCCGGAAGCGGCGCCGAACTGGACGCATCGACGACCACTCCGCTCACACCCTGCGCCGCAACCGGGGAGGGCAACACGAAGCCGGTTGCTGACATCGCGGTAAAGGTGACTGCCGCCGCAGTTGCCCACGTCGTTCCCAAGGTGAACACGCGCGCCGTTGTCGACACCACGGCATTCGTGAGCGCGAGCGCGGAGAAGGAGTGGAGGGGTCGTGGCATGCGGAGACCGGCGTTGGCGTGCTATGGTGTGGTCTTCAACATACGACACTTCCACCAACGAGTGGTCCAATGGACAGACGCGACTTCGTTAAGGCGACGGCAGCAACGGTGGCTGCCGCCGCGACTCCGGCAGCGCTGAGCGCTGAACTCTCGAAGCGATCCCCCACCCCGATCATCCGCCGCTCCAGGCCGATCCTGGTTTCCGACGTCTCCTCCATTCGCTACAAGAACGGCGGACCCGAGAGCGGAATCGAGCGGGCTTTTCGCGGTATCACCGAGGGCGAGGACATGCTCGACGCCATGGTGGCAGGCGTGAACATCCCCGAGCTCGATCCTGAAGAGAGTGGGATCGGCTATGGGGGACTGCCCAACGCGGATGGCAACGTTCAACTCGACTCCTGCCTCATGCACGGTCCACGGAAGTGGGCCGGCGGTGTCGCCGGCATTGAGGGAGTGAAGACTCCGTCGCTCGTGGCGAAGGCGGTCGCCGAGCTTACCGACCACCACCTCATCGTGGGCGAGGGTGCGCGCGAGTTCGCCCGCTCACTCGGCTTTGAGATCTTCGACGATCTCAACACCGACCACTCAAGGGGTTTGTGGTTAGAATGGCGGCGGCGGGTCGATCCCAGTCATTGGTTGGATCCTGAGGAGCGCATTCGTGGAACGAGCCAGACGGGCGAAGACAATGACCCGGACGTGATCCGACGGGGACGGGGCCGCGGGGGCTACGAACGTGACCTAGAGCACGAGGCGCGGCTGCGACGTTTTCAGGAAGCCGGGCTCGCTGCGGGTCTCTCCATGGTCGATGACGGACTCATCGATGCGGATTCATTTTGGGGCACCACAAGCCTGGAAGGCGTATCACAAAGCGGAGACATCTGTGGGGTCACTACAACCAGCGGTCTCTCATGGAAGATCCCCGGCCGCGCCGGCGACTCTCCGATCCTGGGGGCGGGCCAATACGTGGACAACGACATCGGCGCCGCAGGGTCTACGGGGCGGGGTGAGGCCAACCTCTACAACTGCGCTTCATTCCTGATCGTCGAATTCATGCGCCAGGGCATGTCGCCGAAAGACGCGGGCATGGCCGCGCTCACGCGCATCAAGGACAACACGATTGAATCGCGCCTGCTCAATAGTCGCGGGCTTCCCAACTTCGACGTGCGCTTCTTCGTGCTGAACAAGGCGGGCGACTACGCGGGCGTAGCGATGTACGGCACCGGGGAGTCGACCTTCGCGGTGTGCGACGAAAACGGTGCGCGGGAAGAGCCGCTCGAGGGGCTCCTGGAGGGACCTAGCCGGGACTAACCTCGGGCCTCGACCGGCAGGAGAAGCAGACTGGCCCAGAAGCCGATTAAGCACACGATGAAAAAGCGATTCGCCATGGGAACGAAAACGCCTCGGGAATACTTCGATGCGATCCACGAGTACGCCGGTACAGCCACGAATACCATGACGAAGAAGACCACGGTCCAGATGATCTGCAGGTTGTCCCGGTCATCTGCGGCGATCTCGTCGCGCACGGCCCGCAGGATGTAGTAGCTGAGCATGATGGAGAAGCCGTAGGCGGCCCCCCACAGCATCCCCTTGAACTCTCTATCGTCTCGGAAGTCGACGATGCCTGCGATATAAGGATTTCACAGAACTACGGCCTCGCCGCGTGCCACGCGTCGAGCACCTCTCGCTCGCGCTCGCGGCTCCAGCCGAAGCTACGATCGGCGCGCTCCGCCGCCGGACGGCCTTTGTCCCACTCAAGCACATCGCGGGAGGTCTGGGCCAACGACCGGAAGGTCAAGCCAGCGTCGATCGACTTCTGATACGCAACGAACATCAGGGCGTCTCCCGGAATCCACGCCGGCAGGTCGCTCCACGGCCGGACCTCGTGCTGCTCAAGGAAATCCTCCGGAATCCAGGTCAGCTCGAAAGGGTTCGAGGCCACGGTGCCGATTTCCTCGAGCATTTCACCCATCGTTAGGCGATGGTCCGGACCCACGCCGTTGAAGTCGCCCGTGGTGGCTTTCTCTGCCATACGGACGACCCACTCCGTGAGGTCGCGTTGGTCGATGATTTGATTGGCGTGTTGGGGGTTTCCGGGGGCTAAGACCTCTCCACCCTCGTCGATGCGGACCGGCCAATAAGTGAATCGGTCGGTTCGGTCTCCCGGCCCGACGATCAGCCCCGGTCGAACCACCGCGGTACGCCCCGGGAACGCCGCGTGGGCGATGTCCTCGCTGAGCGACTTCATGAGGCCGTAGTCCGCGTCGTCCCCATCGGCCCAGCCTTCGGGCGGAGAGATCCGTTTGTAGTCCTCGCCCACGATCGGCTCCATCAGGACTCGATCCTTGAAGTCCCATCCGAAGCCTTCGAGCTCGTATGCCGAGATGGAAGACACGAAGATGTAGTGAGACGCGGCGTCCTTCAGTAGCTCGGTGCTCTTTTGCACCCACCGATAGTCTTGGGCGTTGTTGTCGAGCACGACGTCCCACGTCCTTCCCTCGAGGGCGGTGTGGTCGTCATTGCGGTCCCCAACGAGGCGTTCGACCGCATCCGGCAGATCGACCTCATTGCGCCCTCGGGTGAAGATCGTGACCTCGTGACCCCGCTCCACCGCGTAGCGCACCATGTTCGGTCCAATGAAGCCTGTACCCCCCAGGATGAGGATACGCTTGGGTGCCGGAGCGCTCGCCGCGCCCGGGCCATCCTCAGCTTCGGGGCTGCAGGCGCTGGCTCCAGCTACGGCGAGGCCGGCCGCTACCGCGCCGGTCTTCTTCAGGAATTCTCTGCGTGTCGGGGTCATCGTCCACCTCTCGCTTTCCAAGCCGCCACGATCTCGGGCTCTCGCTGCATCAAGCTGCGAGGGTTATCGATCACGCTGGCTCTCTGTTCGTCAGTTACTGCGTCGGAGTTCCACCATTCCAGCACGTCTTGCGTGCTCTCCGCGAGCGGTCGGAACGTCAAACCGTTCGCCCTCGCGCGGTCGATGTTGATCCGCGCCGAGCCCTCGTACTCGCGGACCGGCATCAGCCAGGGCAGGACGGCGCTGACTCGATGCTCCTCGAGAAATTCGTAATCGTCGATCGTGACCCACTCGACCTCGGAGTTCGTGACCGCGTGCATACCGTGCACGAATTCGTGCATTCCCAGTGAGGAGCCAGGGCCGGCCACATTGAACGTCCCCGCGGTCCTCGTCTCGGCGAGGCGAATCATCCACTCCGTGAGGTCCCGCACATCGATGTATTGGACCCGATCGTCGGCCTTGCCCGGAATCATAACCGCGCCGCCCCTTCGAAGTCGCTCGGGCCAGTACGGGAAGCGGGTAACCTGTTGATCGGCCGGCCCCACGATATAGGTAGGGCGCACGACGATCGTGCGGTCTTCTCCGAACACCTCGCGCGCCGCACGCTCCGACAACGCCTTCATGACTCCGTACGTCGGCCGTTGGTCCTCGGGCACTTCTGAAGGATCTTCGAACAAGACGTCACGGTCCTCCTTGAGATCGGTGCCGTAGTAAGGCAGGTAGACCCCAGTCGACGACGTGTAGACATACATGTCTACCGTGTCGCGGAGGAGCTCCGCGGCATGGCGCGTCCACTCGACCTGTCGTCCCGAGTTGTCGATCACGATGTCCCAGCTACGCCCGGAGAGAGCGGAGTGGTCACCTGAGCGGTCTCCGACCAACTGCTCGACATCGTCGTACATCCGCTTGTAGATCGTGGATTCGGTCTGGCCACGAGTGAACGTGCTGACCGAATGGCCCCGATCGAGAGCGTAGCGAATTTGGTGAGGGCCCAAGAAGGACGTCCCGCCTAGAATCAGGATTCGCAGCGGGTGGGGGGGGCGCTCCGTAGGGCGGCGGCGGGAGTCGAGGAGGGCCTCTGGGTTTTCCGCACCTAGACCTCGCAGCTCCCCGCCTAGACCGAGTGCCATTGCGCTACCGGCCAGGGCCGAACCTCGGATGAAATCGCGCCTGTTCGTATCCATACTCACTCCGTGAGGACCGAGAACTGACCTTCTTCGAGATGGACCCGTTCAATCAACGGCGCAGGCATCCTGCGGACAAGGAGTTAGGGGGGTCTGTGGGAGTGTCAGCTACGATTACTCCCCCCATCAGGGCCGTTGGAGTTCCTATCCATAGCGGCCTTGGCGTGAGGATCAGCGGATTCCTACCACTCCGCGAATCGACTCGATCAGCTTGGGTGAGTCCCAGCCGATACCGTGTCGGAACACGATGCTCGTCCCGTGGAGATTTCCGACCGCTTCGAGGTCACCGTCGATGACCACGAGATCCGCGATCTTGCCGGTCGCAACGCTTCCGACTTCACCGTCAATCCCCAAAACCTTGGCCCCGTTCAGGCTCATGATCTGGATGACCTCGGGGGCAGAGAAGCCTGCTTCGAGCAGCAACTCGTAGTTCCGCTGGTCGCCGAATCCTGGAGGCGCTGCGCCGTATCCAGTCGGATCTACGCCGGCCCCCAGAAGTCCACCAGCGGCCACGAAGGCACGCTCGTACTCCATTGCCTTTGCGTACTGCGCAGGCGGAATCGCTCCTTGTCCGGCCCGTCGTGCTACGGAGATCGCACGGACTTCTTCAGCGATCTCAGGTGCGAGTACATCAAAGATGCGTTCGTCGATGGGCGGGCGGCCAGATACCGAGATCTCGTAGACCACCGGCGTCGACGTCATGGGGACACCATTGTCGATCATGTCCCGGAACGTCGCTTGCACTTCGGGGCCATTCACATCGAGATCCGGGAAGCTGTTCCGGAAGCCGGCAGGGCACTCGTCCTCGACCTTGTTGGGCGCGTACTCGCTGTTCGCGAACAGTCCGTGTTCGAGGTTGTCGATGCCAAGCGCGACGGCCTCGCGGTATCCCACAGAGCACAGGTGAGCCGTGACCTTCACGCCCAGCTTGTGCGCCTCGTCGATCCCCGCGCCGAGCTCCGCGCGCGAGATCCACGTATAGGCTTTGAACCAGCTGACGCCCTCTTCAGCCCAGTAGCGCACTACACGCCGCGCCTGCTCAGGGTTGCTGAGCTGGGTCATGGTCCCACCACCGACCTGCTCACCGGTCAGGTATGGGCCCGTTGTGAACATCGTCGGGCCAATGACGTTGCCCGCGTCGATTTCCCTCTTGAGGTTCAGTTCCGCATACGGCTGCTGAGCGCCCGTGGTACGGATTGTCGTGACACCCGAGGCCAGGTAGAGCCGTGAGCCTGAGAAGGAGAGCTGCGCCGCGCGGCCGCTTCCACCCGTGTAGTACGAGTGGTTGTGCAGCCCGACGAGTCCTGGGATCACCGTCTGGCCCGTGAGGTCCACGACATTGGCGTTGGCAGGCACCCGGACTGAGCCGGACGGCCCGATGGCGGTGATTCGATCTCCCTCAATCAGAATGGTCTGGTCCATCATCGCGGGGGCACCGGTCCCATCGATGACCTTCGCATGCGTGAGGGCTACCGTGCCCATCGGCACTGCGACGAATTCGTCGAAATTCTGAGCTGCCACCTGGTTGGGGCCAACTGCCGCGAGAGCGAGGCAGGCCAGTGCCGCAGAGAGGGCTGTGGTGTGGAGTTTCATGTCAGTTTCCTTCGACGTCGAAGACGAATTTCATTCCGGATTCGAGATGCTCGGCGATGTGGCAGTGCAGCATCCATCGCCCCGGATTGGACAGCTCGAGGAGGATGTCGGTTGTAGACCCCGTCGGCAACAGGACGGTGTCCTTCCAGACCATGTTCTCGTTCGGCACACCGTTCTGTTCGAGAACAAGAAAGCGCTGTCCGTGGATGTGCAGTGGATGCTGCATGGAGTGGAACGCGGCCCGGTCGTTGGTGACTCGCACCTTCACCACGTCTCCCACCTTAAACGCCCAGTCGATCGCGTCGTTCTCCGCCCCGGTTCGGGGATCCCGCAGAAGCCACTGGACCTCGGCCCCGCTCGTTGCCCAGTTCATGACGGGCATCGTGCCGCTCCATTCGACGGGGTTGAAGTAGATCCAGTCGAGGTTCATGGACTGTTCGATTGCCATCGGCAGGTTGTCGACCTCGAGTGTAAGGACGAGCTCGTGGTCGGCGGGTCGGTCGAAGAGCGGGCGATAGCGATCGATATCCTCGACGACCGCGTCATGGGTCCGAAGGGACTCGAAGTCATGAGCGTGAGCCAAGGCGCTCTCAGACGTGGCACCCGAAACCGCGATCCGGCCCAGCACGGCCGACTCCTCCAGGAAGAGTCCCTGACGGTGGTTGATGCCCTGCACGCGGTTGGTCATCGCGTAAGCTCCGCCCTCGGGGAACAGTACCTCGACGACGTACCGCTCAGCGGGGGCCAGAGTGACGCTCTCCGACATCGACTCGCGCTCGAATCTGCCAACGTCCGATCCGATGACCTTGATCGGCAGCGGCTCGCCATTGGGCTCGTCCGTGGGGCGGAACGCGATGTTGAAGGTGCGGGTGTTCGATGCGTTCGTGAAATGGAATCGGACGACGTCGCCGGCATCCACGTCGAGTCCGTACTCCGGCTCTCCGTTCGTGAGGAAGACGTTCCCGAAGCGTCCCATGAGCATGTAGTTCGCAGACTCCTCGCCGAACGGAACCACATCATCAGCGCCGAGCAGGAGGTCGTCCAACATGACGACCTCTTCGTGGTCGACCGCGTTGTAGTAGTCCGAGGCCAGCGGTTCGACGAGCATGTTGCCCGCGAGTCCCAACTCCTGAGACACGTCTTCGCGATGGTGCGGGTGGTACCAGTAGATCCCGGGATCGGGGAAGTGGATCGTGTACCGGAAGCTTTCGCCTGGCTGTACTGGGTCCTGAGTGACCCCCGGGACTCCGTCGTAGCGATTGTCGAGCCGCAGACCGTGCCAGTGGACGGCCGCTGGGAGCGGCGTGTCGTTCGTGAAGTTCACGAAGATCGTCGAGGCTTCCGTGACCTCGATCAGCGGCCCCGGGATCTGCTCGTTGAATGCCATCATCACGAGGTCCCGACCGGCCACCGATTTCCGGACGAAGCCGGCGGTCAGGTCCAGCGTGCCCCCATCGGGTAGAGTCACGATGTCGCGAGGCCGGGCAGCGGGGAGCGTGTTCAAATCCACCGCAGGCCGGAATGGCGTAACGACGGGCCGCGACTGCATCACCCCTGGCAGCATCGGGACGCCGGCATACATCGGGGGCATCGTCCAGTCGCTCGCATCGCCAGCCATCTCGAGCACACCCATCTCTGCCGACGGCGCCAGGGCAAGGAGGTCATGCGCTTCCATGCGGCTCGACGGGGAGCGACCTCGGATGATCAGCGGCCCGCTCCGCTCTACGACGTCGGCGGACGCTTCCGCAGTCACCCAGACCAGGTACTTGTTGAACGCCACTTCGCCGAGGTTGTTCAGACCGTTCGTTACCTCGCCGAGTTTGACCACGGGATCGAGCGCGAGGGGTGTCGCCCAGGCCACGTAGGTCGTGTAGGGCCCGAGGGACGAGGGGTCAGGCAGTCGAGCGATCCATGCTTTCAAATCGTGCCGATGTCTCCCTTCGGCCGTGACCGTGACCCCGAAGGGGGACCAGGGCTTTCGAAGCTCGATCACTCCGGCAGCTTGTCCTCCTCGGGTCGTCGAGAAGAGGTCGATGCAGTAGAGGTCGGACGCCGGGCGGGCCGCATCTGACCCGGTGCGCTCTGGCACTGCTCGGTCGGCGGAGAAGAGCGACTCCCCCGTGGCGGGGGGGCGGTCAGAACAGATCGACGAGACGTCGGGAATCTGCCCGGAAGCGTGGAGGTGCCCCGCGGCAAGGAGTACCGTGGCAAGCCAGGGGCTCGCGGAGAGAGGATTTGATCGCAACGACATACGTTGAGATTCGCGCCGCCCCGCAAGGTGGGCAACATGCCGTCGATCCATGAGGAACGCTGAAAATGCCGCGCGGGAGAGGGTGCGTCTCCCGCGCGGCGTCCTCGGCTTGAAGTCGAGCCTCGCTCTACCTGCCTCCGGGCATTCCCGCGCCGACGCGGACCGGAGCCTGGTCCATCCAGTAGTAGTGCGGTAGTGCGCGCTGCCGCGGCCACGTCTCGGCGAGCGTGTCGCCATCATACATCCGACCATTCTTCATGACGGAGTAGATCGCACTCGCGTTGCGGATATCCTGGAGCGGATCCGCATCTAGGATGACGATGTCCGCGAGCTTCCCGGCTTCGAGGGTACCCAGGTCATTGCCGAATCCGATCGCCTCGGCGCCATAGATCGTCGCCACCCGAAGCGCGTCATGCTCTGACATACCACCCGACTGCATGCTGCGCAGTTCCCAATGCCAGCCCACACCGTGCAGCTGTCCGTGCCCACCGACGCCCACGCGCCCGCCCGCAGCTACCAGATCGTTGACGAAGACAGCGTGCTTCCTGAATACGTGCTGCTCATCGCGGAACCACCCTCCGGTCGGGCCGACCCGACGGGCCGACTTCGATTCCAGATCCTCGTACGGGTTGAACCGGAGCATCTTCGTGTCGTCGAGAGGGCTCTCCCGCGTGAAGTAGTAGTTCTCCGCCCACGGACCGCCATACGACACGAGCAGCGTCGGCGTGTACGTCGTCTGTGTGGCGTTAAAGAGCTGGACGACGTCGTCGAAAAGAGGCGCTACCGTCAGCGAGTGCTCGATGCCTGAATAGCCGTCCGTCGCGTGCGTCAGTTCGAGCTTGAAGTCGAGTCCACCCTCCGTGGTCGGCCTCAGCTTCAGCTCTCGGGCGGCCATGATGAGCCACTGTCGCTGCTGACGATTTCCGGCCATGTACATCTTGAAGGTGTTGAGTCCGTAGTAGTCTGTGTATCGCTGCAGGACCTCTTTCGCGTGATCCAGACTCCGGACGTTCTCGCCCGAGAACACCCCGGGGCCGGTGTGATAGATGCGCGGCCCGATCATGTCTCCACTCTCGACGAGGTCGTGGTAAGTGAGGATGTCGGTCTGCGCCGTCTGTACGTCCTGAGTGGTCGTGACTCCGTATGCCAGATTGGGCAGATACTGCCACACCTGCTCGGAGTGGATCTGCGTCATCAGCCATTGCGTGTGGTAGTGCGCATCCACGAATCCGGGCACGACAGTCTTGCCGCTGATGTCCACCACCTCCGCTCCCGCGGGAATCGCGACGCTGCCGGCTGGCCCTATCGCCTCGATGCGGTTGCCTCGGACGACGATATCCGCGTTTTCGACGATCTCGTAGCCGTTCATCGTGATCGCTCGGCCGCCACGCAGGACAGCGACACCGTCCGGGATGTCCCGGGCGTACGTCACCTCAATGCGATGTTCGTCGGCCCTGTAACCCTCGTCCTCCTCTTCGTTCTCCGCTTCCTCTTCACCTTCCGCAGCCTGCTCCTCTTCTTCCTCGGCCTCCGCTTCGGCTTCAGCCAGGACCTCGAGAGAGTCCGCGACAGCCTTGGCTCGAGCCAAGTCGTAGACGAAATGTGCGTTGCCCAGGCTCCAATGGACATTGCCGCCGTCTGCGGACCAATGTGGGAACTCCCCACCGATGTCGGTTAGCTTCGAGGCTGGGAAGGACGCCTTGTCCGGATCGCCGACGCTGATCTCGGGTGTTTCGCCCCCGACCATGGGGATCGTCACCACGTACAACTGCATGCCGATCTGCGCGAGCGCCTGATCGCCCTGCGGCGCACGGTAGATGGCACTCGCAAACGGACGGTTCGTCGATCCCGGCTGTGCCGCTCCGGTCACCCGCACGTGCGCCTTTTCGTCCGTGCCGTCCCACCGGAAGGAAACGAGACCGCGCTGGCCCGCTGTGGCCCAGATCCGCTCGGCATCTTCCGTAAAGTGGAGGCCGGCACGGCCGGCCACCGGCCCGATGACGGTCGCCGCGCCTCCCTCATCCGAAAGCCAGATGAACTCGGCGCCGAGAGCACCACCGAAGCCCCCTCGGTTCTCCTGGATGTCTCGAGCCGATGCGCGGTATGCGACAATGCGCTCGCCATCCGGTGACCAGGTGAGGTCCGCGTACATCGCGGCACGCTGCGACAGCTGTATCGGATTTCCGTTCCCGTCGGACCTCGCCTTCCAGATGTGGCCGCCCTCTGCGTCGTCCCATGTGGCGTACGCCACCCAATCTCCATCCGGTGACCAGACGGGAAAGAGCTGCCCTGCATCCTCGATCTCGCCGATCCGGCGCGGATCACCGTCCGGGAAGTTCATCACGTAGAGGTCGCCCAGAGCCGTGAAGGCCAAGTGCTCTCCGTCGGGCGAAGGCACCGCGTCACGAATCTGACGTGCGACGAAGGTCGGTGAGTCCTCGACCTCGTAGTCAAAGCGGATATCCGGACCGAGATCCAGTCCGACGTCGGCGGAGAAAGGAATCTCCTCCTGACCACTCCCGTCGGCGGCAACTCGCCAGATCTTTCCACCGAACGACACGATCACGTGTCGCGAATCCGGAGTGAAACTCAGGCCCGGCAGGGCATCCATCGATGCCGAAGACTCGATGTCATCTCGCTGTACCGGGTACGCCAGCCACCGCTCCTCGCCTGTATCCAACTGACGAATGCGAAGCCCCGTGTCTCCGGCGTGTCGCGTGGCGTACACGAGCCACTGCCCATCCGGCGAAAGCGTCGGGCGGATGGCCGACCCGTAGCGGGAAGTCATCGTCGTCGACTCACCCGTCTCTCGATCGTAAACCGCCAGTTGGTAGTTGGGGAACACCGCGTTGTACTGGTGACGGCCCGGACGGCGCGCGAACCAGACCTTGTTCTCGTCCGCCCCGAACGCGGCACCAGCCATGTGCATGGCCTCCGGCTCGGGAACCATCGCCACCCCGGATCCTCCGTCCGCATGGATCAACCAGAGCTTCAGGTTCCTGTCGCCCTTCGAGGCTACGATGTACTCTCCGTCGGGCGTCCACTCGGGAGAGACAAAGTCGTCGTTTCCTCCCTGGGTGACCTGGGTGCTGTCCGATCCGTCGGTAGAGACGATCCAGATCTGCTCCTTGCCAGTGCGGTCCGAGACGAAAACGACCCGCGCTCCGTCAGGACTGAATCGGGGCTGAGCGTCGTAGGCCATCCCGGATGTAATCCGCGTCGCGGTGCCGCCCGCGAGCGGCATGGTGTAGAGGTCCCCCAGCAGATCGAAGACGATGGTCGATCCATCGGGACTCACGTCCACCGACATCCAACTTCCCTCGGTCGCCGTGTAGTCGAGGCGGCGGCCCGGCTCGAGGGGAAGCCCTTTCGTGGCCTTCTTGACGGTGTCCTCCACGGGAGCGTCCTGTGTAACGAGCGCCGCTGCGGACTCGGGAACCGTCGGGAAGAAGAGGAAGGCGAGAAGGAGAATCAGGCGTCGTGACGTCTTCAGCGATCGCATGGACCACTCCGTGGGTTGCTGTTTCGCATGGTAGATGCGTCGGAACGGATCCATACATACCCCTTCCGGCTATCGTCGGATGGTGCACCTTAGGGCGCACACGAGCCGCAGACAATCGGGAGTCGGGAAAGGCGTTACCGAGCTTCGGGCAGGTCGGTGCCGACCCGCCAACACGGCCAACCCCACGAAGCCCTGCGAGAGTCCGTACTCTTCGCTCAGTCGAACCGCCCCTCGCACCGTGAGGAGCGTGCCTGTCCACAAGAAATAGAGCCCAGGGTGAGAAGTGCGGTCGAGATCACGCGACGAGTCCCCGCGCCGGTCGCGCTAAAGCATTCAGAAGATCAACCTCATTCTCTCTTGGTTCCGCGAAAGCTCGCAGTCCCCATCCCGCCGCTCCTTCCAACGTTGAAGCCGGTGCTGTCGAACTCGACCTCACCGCTCATATCCGCTGCGGCGATGTAAAACGACATCGGCTGCCCATCGATCTCAATCTGGGTCATCATCGCCGACCCCATGTCAGAGTCGATGGCCCCGGCGTAGTCCTCCTTCGACGAACCGCGGATCGTGAGGAGTCCGTTGACCGTTATCCCTTCCGCCACAACGGTGAAGTCGTAGCTACCCGTGGGATCGAGGAGCGGAGGCGGGGGTGGGGGCGGCGGCGGACCGCACGCACCGATCAGGAGAGCGATCGCGGGGGTGACGGTCAGGCGCTTCAACATGCGTGCTGCTCCTCCAGTGCAGTGGAAGTGATAGTGCCTACCCTGCGTCGCTTGATCGGCTACTCCGTGAGCTGATCCCCAATAGGTAGAGGGCGGATCCTCTTGCCGACCGCCGCGAAAATTCCACTGGTCAGAGCAGGTGCCACCGGCGGAACACCCGGCTCTCCGGCCCCGCCCAGGGGGTGTTCGTTCTCGAAGAGCGCGACCTTGACTTCCGGTGCCTCTCGAATGCGGCACACCTCGTAGTTGTCAAAGTTGTCCTGAACCACTGCTCCGTTCTTCACGGTAAGCTCGCCGTGCAGCGCGATCGACAGGCCGAAGACGACGGCTCCTTCCATCTGTGCCCTGACGAGGTCCGGGCTGACCGCCAGACCACAGTCGATCGCGGTCCAGGCACGGGGTACGCGCACTTCACCACCCTCGCCGACCGTCACCTCCAACGCCGCGGCAGTGAAGCTCCCGAAGCTGGTCCACGCGGCCAACCCGATACCGGTCCGGTCGGGCAACGCCCGCCCGTAGTCGGACATCTCGACAACGCGGCGAAAGACCACGCTCAGTCGCTCGGCCACGAGGGGCCGCGGCTCGGGGCGGTCGGCATCGCTCAACTCCGCACCCGACAGCACCGAGCCGAAGAGTTCGAACCAGACCTCGTCAGGACGCTGCCCGGTCGCTTCGGCGATTTCGTCCACCATCGAGCCCACCGCGAAGCCGTGCTGGATGCTCGTAACAGAGCGCAGCCACCCGACCCGGGCGTGTGCTTTCGCGTCTCCGGAACGAATCCGACGAATAGGAAATCCAAAAGCGCAAAATGAGAGAAAGCGAAGCAAAGGCGTGACGAGACGTGAAGGGACACGGGGCAGAAGTCGGAGTGACGCTCGCGAGGCGAGATACCGCTGGGCCCTCAGCTCGTAACGGTGGATGGATACACGGATGGGTCAGGGGGATGCGCGGATGGGCGGGTGAATCCCCAGGGGAGCCAAGACCTCGCCGCACGGCGACGGGTGGGCGAGTCGTCTCGCCTGATGCCTCAGTCTGTGAACTCTTACTTTCCCGGGTCCACCATCGGGAATTTTTCGGTATTGGGGGCGGCGCGTCTGATGAAACGCATGCTCGCGCTGGCGGGGGGGGACGGGGCCGTTCTCATCGGGTTCGATTTGGTGAAGCCCCTGGACCGCATCCGCGCGGCCTACAACGACGCGGCCGGTGTCACCGCCCGCTTCAACCTCAACCTCTTGGCCCGCATCAACGCGGAGCTGGGCGCCGACTTCGACCCGTCGGCATTCCGTCACGATGCTCCGTTCAACACCGAGGCGTCCCGTATCGAGATGCATCTCGTGAGCCGAACCAGCCAGGAGGTCCGCCTGAGCGACAACGTCGTCACGTTCAAGGCAGGGGAAGCCATCGTCACGGAGTACTCTCACAAGTACACCCTGGACGCCTTCGCTGCGTTGGCCCTGTCGGCCGGGCTGGCGGCAACCCGAACGCGGACTGATTCGGATGAGCTGTTCTGTGTGCAGTTGCTCGCACGGGCCGAGCCCGATCAGTAGGGAGGGGTTTCCCTCACACGAGTTGGGCGTCCGTGACGATCTCCACCAGCGCCGGCCCCGGGTGCGCCAGCGCGCGCTCTGCAGGGCGTCGTCGAGCTGGTCCGGATCCGTTTGGGGCGGCCCACGGGCGTCCCAAACGGGCGGACGAGATCGGGGGCGGGTCGGTGAGGAACGCGAGAATGCTCATCTGACGACCACACGCGGGACAGAGAAGCGGCAGCACCCCGTAGATCCGAGCGAGCAGAGTAGCCCAGCGGATACGAGCGGGGTTGGAGGGGGGAGCGGGCTCAGGATCGGTGGAGGACTTTGGTCCTGGGCTCAGCAGCTGGGTGCGCCCATCCGGTGTCGGCTTGGGTACCCCACCTTTGGTGGGCAGGCGATAGACGAGTCGGGACTCGGGCGAGGCGAGGGAGACGATACCACCGGGAGCCCAGAGCCGTTCGAGCGCGAAGGGCGGCCTGGCACAGTAGCGGAGCAAGCGTTCGACACCTGCTCGGTCCTCGCCGTCGATCCGAAACAACTTCGACTTCTTATGCTATCTAGGAAATATGCCTAGAGGCGCATAGTCGGGCCATGTTCAGATGGGTCCCGCACCGACCCGTTCACGCCGTTTTCCATAACGAGCCAAGGTGCTCCCGACGCGGAGGTGATAGCGATATCCATCACCGGAGTGTCCCGAAGGGCCGAGCCGATCCCGGGAGGCGGGCGCCCTAGCGCCCGCCTCCCGGCGTCAACTCAACTGCCCGCCAAACCGCGCAACGCGTCCGCCAACATGCGGACCTTAGCGGCGTCCCCGGACTGGCCGGCCTGCCCACGGATCTGGCTCGCCATGCCAGTCAACGCAGACTGTCGGGCCGAACCCGATGTGGCCTCCGCGGCCGTCAGCCCCGCACGCACTTCGGTGACCCACGCAGAAGACACAGCCCGCGACCGTTCCAACTGATCGACGTAGGCGCGCGCAAGGGCGAACGTGTGCGGCCAGACGATCTGCGGCTGGCCCTGCGAATTCAGGTGATCGAAGTGCACCGACTTCGCAGCATCGATCTCATTTTGCGACAGTGCGTCACTAGGCAAAAGCTCGAAGATGTCGAGCCCCCGTGAGATCTCGGAACTCACCAACACTCCGTTGTACCAATAGACGGACCATGTGCCGCCTGCGCCCATCCGATTCGCATCGGATGGACCGCGGTCATGGAAGGCGATCTCGACGGGGTTGTTCGCATCCGTCCAGTCGAAGATGGAGACGCCGCCTTGGTACCAGGACTGTACCATGATGTCGCGGCCGGGGATCGGGATCAGCGATCCGTTGTGCGCCACACAATTCTCAAGCGACGTCTGAGCCGCGGGGAGTTTGTAGTAGCTCCGGAAATCCATATCCTGGTCATCGAGCGTGAAGATGGCGTTCGCACCCCACTCGGGCGGATCGGAGGCGCGGCACTTCGGACCACCACCGCCGCCCCATTCATCGGTGAAGAGGACCTTGGTGCCGTCGTTGTTGAACGTGGCCGAGTGCCAATAGGCGAAGTTCGAATCCGATACGGCTGACAGACGTTTCGGATCGATCGGATTAGTGATGTCGAGGAGCAGGCCGTAGCCCCCGCAGGCACCGCCCGCCCGCCCAATCGCAGGATAGACCGTGATGTCATGGCACTGTGTGGGGCCGAGACCGTCACCCCCGCCGCCCATCAAGCTCTCAGCCATCGCCGGGATAGAGGCTCGGAGAGTTGCGCTGTCGGCGGCCGACACCCTCGTGCCGCCCCGTGCGGTCATGATGCCGTTGAGGAGGGGTCGTGTGGTCCGGTCCCCCAAAATCCTGCGCCGTCCTTCAAACTCCGCCACGAACGCTCCTGCGGCTTCGGCTTCGTCCATAGCGATTATGTCGTCAGGTGCCAGACCGTGCGTGGGCGGAGCCACGAGGTCGTTGAAGATCCTGGGCGAGCTCACGATCGCCGCGTCCTGAGGCCGTGCGATGGGCACACGAATGACTTCTATGCGGAAGAGGGCCGAGTTTGGATCTTGGTTCGGCGATGCATCCGAGCAGCCGGCCAACTCCTCGGCAGGGCGCACGGGGGCCGAACCGGACACGTAGATGTACACGTTGTCCTGATCGTTCGGGTCCTCGAGCACCGTATGCGTATGCGATCCTCGGCACGTTTGCACGTTGGTGATGTGCCTCGGGCTCCGGATGTCACTGATGTCGAAGATGCGGATGCCGCGCAGACGATCATGACTCACCGCTTCCTGCACACCCTGGGCGCCGCAATCGAGGCGGCCCGTCATCCCCTCCCCTGACACGAACAGAAGGTCTCCGAATACCGACACATCACTCTGAGATGCCGGACAGAGGTGGGTGATCACCGTCGTCGGGGCGCTCGGATTCGTGATGTCCCAGATCTGCACGCCATCGTAGTTGCCTTGGATCGCGTAGTTGCCCTTGAAGGCCAAGTCTGAATTCGTCTTACCGACGAAGGCCTCGGGCGGAGGCGTCTTGGACACGACCCGTAGATTCCACGCCGCTTCCTCTGCGTCGAAGAGGCCGGCCCGCAAACCCACTCGGGGGTCCGGGCTGGGCGCCTCCACGCTCAACGGTCGCATCGCCATCGAGGGGGCGATGCTCGACATGCCGCCCGGCATCGCCGAGGAGCCACCGCAGCTGGAGAGTGCCACCAACGCGGCGGTCAGGCCCAGCGGCCTTGCGCGTACGCAGGTCCGAGCGGCGTTCGCCCAGAAGGTGCGGAGTGGGGTCGGTAAATTCGGGCTCATCGTATAATTCCTTGGGCGTTGGTGGCGGGTTGAGCTATCGGTCGTGATTGGACGGGAGGCCGTCGAGCATCTGCTGCATGCGGGCGACTTCGGTAGCCTGGTCCACCTGGATGTCGGAAGCCAACTTGAAGACAAAATCGTCCTGGGCGGCTCCATCGGTGGCGAATAATTCATGAACCATAGTCACCGCGCCGTTGTGGTGCTGGATCATATAGGTGAGGAAGAGCCGGTCGTAGTTGACGCCCCGCGCGCGGGAGAGATCGAGAAGTTGCTGAGGCGACAACATCCCAGGCATCTGCGTGTCGGACATGTCCATGTCGGGCATCTGCATCCCCGAGTCCGGGGCCATCTTTCCGCCCGCGTCGACCTCCGGAACCGGCCGGTCCCGCTCACGGAGCCAGCGTTGCATCACAGCAATTTCGTCTTTCTGAGCGTTCGTGATCCGGGCGGTTAGCGTGAGTACCGAGGCATTCGCACCGTGGGTGGCCGCCCAGGCCGACATAACGAGCGCCTGGGCGTGATGGTGGATCATGCCGGTCATGAAGTGGGCGTCGGCGTCACTGACCCGTTGCAGAGCGCTGTCTGCTCGGGCGCGGTACAGCGCTTCCAGTCGGGCGAGATCAGGGGCTGGCGGCGGGGCGTTCGCGGCGCCGGCTCCAGAACGGGGCGCTGGAGTTGTGGGGCCGCCGGCACCGGCACACGCGACCGTGGACAGTGCGCTCAGCAGCAGCGCGGCAGCAACATAGGGTAGAGGCAGGTGCCTCCGGGGATCGCTCATCATGCGTCTGAATCGCAGAGGTGGATGTTCAATAGGAAGCTGCAGCGGGAAGGCGACGAGGCCATCGTAGCACCGTCGTAGAGCGGCGACAACCGAGGGCGGCGGCGCGCCTCCCGGTGTGACCCTCGCCTCATGGGAGTCCCCATGGGATTGCAAAATCGGCGTTATCCCTTGGCCGGACTCTCGGAGCGACAGTTGAGCCGGCCCCAGACAAAGACGGGGCCGTCGCTCGTTCTGGACTCGCTTAGCCTATCAAGAAATGTCCTGTAACGTTCAGGGCCTCCGAACCGGCTCCACTTTCAATTCCAGGTTCACATCTAATCCAAACTCCCACAACTCTTTTCCAGCTCACTCCTGGTCGCGCCGGTTGGGTCGGAGGTCGCCGCCGGCCCAGTGTTACGCGGCGTTGTCCACCTCACGCCTACTCTACCCGCTCCTCTTCTTCTTCTTTGGGAATCACACACGTGAATTGATGGTCACCTGGGTTGAGCTAACGGTCGCGATTCAGTTGCGCACCACTATACCACTCGTGCGCTGAATGCTTCCTATCCACCGCTGCTTAGTCCCTGTTGCACTTCAAGCTTGATACTAAGCTTCAAACTTGATGTCACTATAGTACTCGACCGACGACATCGAGCCGTTCGCCCAGATTCGCGAACTAGGTTGCCGCTGTACAATAGCGACTCGATTTGGCTAGGTGTCTTGTGTGGTCCAAGGAGTGCTCCAATGGCGAGTTATGGCGGAACGATAAGTGGATGGCTAGCACTGGTCTTTGTGTCGGCCGGCCTCACGGCGTGCGCAGGCCCCGACGAGTCAGCCACGCTCGCGATCATCCACGCCACGGTGATTGACGGGTCTGCTCCGGAGGCGAAGAGCGACCAGACTCTGCTGGTGAAGGACGGACGAATCCAAGAGATGGGGCCCTCTGACAGCATCGACGTGCCCTCGGAGGCCACGGTCATTGATGCTACCGGTCGTCATGTCATCCCGGGGCTCTGGGATGTGCACGCTCACACCAACGCCGATCAGACAGTCTTGGATCTCTATTTGGCGAATGGTGTGACGAGCATCCGAGACATGGGATGTGACCCGCGCTGCGCAGAGCTACTCGCCGAGCGCAGCGTCCTGGTGGCATCGGACTCGATCGTCGGACCGCGGGTTGTGTGGAGCGGACCGAACATCGACGGCGCCTCTCCCATCGACTACGCGGGCCACGTTCATGTGACCGTCGCTGGCGCCGCCACGACGGTTGAGGATCTCAAGGCCGCGGGTGCGGACTTCATCAAAGTGCGCGACTGGCTCGCGCCCGACGAGTACGCTGCCGTTCTGGCTGCATCGCACATCCAAGGTCTGCCCGTCGACGGCCACGTCCCTACGTCGATGACCGTGACCGCGGTTGCTGCGGCGGGTCAACGCACGGTGGAGCATGGAGGAAGCGTACTCGGAGGCCTCCTGCTCGCAGCCTCGTCGGACGAGGAGGCCCTCCGCGCCGAGTTGCTCGCGGCCATGGACGCAGCGCGGACGTCAGGGCAGTTCTTCGCCCCGTTTGCACTGGCCATGGGCCCGGACTTCACCGACCGACTCCTGCGGACCTTCGATGAATCCAAGGCATCGCTCATCGTCGAGGCCTTTCGTGAAGCCGGGACGGCCCTCGTGCCCACACTTGTGGTGGGGCACCCAGCGTTCAGGTCAGTGGATCCAGAGTTCGATGGTCGACGAGTCCTGGAGGGTAGGCAGATGGACTACGTCTCAGGAGACGTTTTGGAGATGTGGAAGGCGAGCGCGACGTCGCCTCTCTTCGCCGGGGAAGGCATTCAGGCTGCGAGAGACCGATACGAGGCGCTCGCGGATCTCGTGGGCCGAATGCACCGTGCCGGAGTTCCAGTGCTACCTGGGACAGATCTCAGCGTAGAGGCGCCGTGGCAGGTTGCGGGCTTCAGTCTCCACGACGAGTTGCTGCTATTGGTCGAAGCCGGCCTGTCTCCCATGGACGCCATCCGAGCGGCTACATCAACGCCTGCCACTGTACTCGGCCTCATTGACCTCGGTACCGTCGAGGTGGGCAAGCTGGCTGACCTCGTCATTCTGGACGCCGACCCACTCACTGACATCCGCAACACACGGCGGATCGCTGGTGTGGTCTCGCGCGGTATCTACCTGGGGCGACCCGCCCTGGACAGCTTGCTCAATGCTGCAGAAGAAGTTGCTTCCGGTGCTCGCAACTAGCCGAGGTGGGATAAGTCTTTTGGCGAATTGCGGCAGTCTCTTCTCGAGCGGATAGGAAATCCAACGGCCCAAATGAGGTGAGACGCGAACGAATAGGAAATCCAAAAGCGCAAAATGGGAGAA
>ERZ890510.128-NODE-128-length-63830-cov-24.807087_pt1 | contig 63830 bp, 63 predicted proteins | sample MGYA00521265_ERZ890510 | MGnify/ENA primary metagenome ERZ890510 (study PRJEB32303, sample SAMEA104408624) | aquatic metagenome | biome: Brackish water; feature: Chemocline; material: water | place: Baltic Sea | collected 2014-10-26T21:54:00 | depth 110 m ... | reverse complement strand
GGATTTACAGTCCGCTCCCATTGGCCGCTCGGGCAATCTGCCGTAATGCCCGGCACACACTACATGTGCCGGTGCTCACAGGTGCAGTTGGTTGGCACGTGCCCTTCATTAGTTAGATTGACCCAACGGAAAGGAACCCACAATGGCAGATAGTAGTTTTGACATCGTTTCAGAGGTTGACCACCAAGAGGCCGACAACGCCCTCAATCAGGCGGCCAAGGAGCTCTCTCAGCGCTTCGATTTTAAGAACACGCAGACCACAATTGAGTGGAAAGGTGAGACGGACGTTGAGCTAACCAGTAGTACCGAGGAGCGGGTTGCTGCAGCGCTTGAAGTGTTCAAAGAAAAAATTATCAAGCGTGGAATCAGTCTCAAGGCATTCACCGCAGGCGAGCCTCGCGCATCGGGCAAAGAGCACAAAATTAATGGCTCCTTCAATAATGGAATTAGCCAAGAACATGCAAAGAAACTCGCTAAGTTAATTCGTGACGACGGGCCCAAGGCGGTCAAGACCCAGATTCAGGGAGATGAATTACGCGTTACGAGCAAGAATCGGGACGATTTACAGGACGTCATCGCTTTGATTAATGGTGCTGACTTTGACTTTGCGGTGCAATTTACGAACTACCGCTAGGTCGAAGGTCCTTAATTCCCAAGAACATTTCTTCGCGATTTGTGGTTGCCAGGGCTCGGTGTTCATCCCATGCGAGTGCATCAAATGGGCACACGTCGATGCAGACTCCGCAGTACATGCACAGCGAGTAGTCAATGTCGAAAGAGTCAAGAACGTTGACTTTCTTGGGGCGTCGCGCACCTTCTTCGGATACCTCAACAGTGTGCGAATCAAGGTGGATGCACCAGGCGGGGCATTCGCGCACGCACAACATGCATGAAGTGCACTTGTCTTCAATCAATGCAATAAATGAATGTTTCATGGTGTGATCCAATTCTCAGGGACACCCGGTGGCCGCTGCCTTCGTCGCGACACATTGCCCACCTTGCGGCCGTCTTCTCTAATTTCGGGTTCAGCTCCGCCCGGCCACGGAGTCAGTACCCGCGCCGCAAGAACTGCTGACTTGCGCAGCGGTGGTCTGCCTAATCCTTCGTGTCGTAACAAAGGGCTGGTGTCACCGCCCGTGAATGTGATGCCATACATCTCCGCGCACTCTCGTTCGTGCCAACTTGATGCTGGTGCGAGGTCTGCGATGCTAGCCAATTCACTTTTTACTTGAGTGAAAATAATGCGGGAATCAGACAGATCCGACTTTGCCAGATGGGCAACAACTTCACAGTCCGCGTCGCTGTCAATATTCTCACGGTCCACACCGGTCAGGAAATCAAAATAGACAAAACCTGAATCGATCAGCTCACTTATCTTGTTGCGCCACTGGTCGGGTTCGACCTGTTGCCAGGTGAATACACGATTCATCTAGGCATCCTCGGAGCAGGCGAGATCTTGAATGGCTTGAATGAATGCGTCCGGGCGAGGCGGGCAACCAGCAACATAAGTTGCTACTTCCACGAACTGGTCAATTCCTTTTGACACCGGAGGCGAGTCCCAATACGGGCCACCACTTGTTGCGCACGCACCAAAGGACATAACTTTGACCCCGGGGTGAGCCCGGATCAGCTGCACAACACTAGGAACTAGTGCGTCGGTCACGGTTCCCGCAATCACAATCACACTTGGCGAGGCACCCTCCTCACTTGATTCAACCAAAGCTCCGCTGCCTAAGGCCGCCTGTAACTCCAATGTGCAGCAGGCCAGGGCCGCGCTGACAATCTCTACGCCCACGCGTGGGTCAGAAGTCAAGGCGTAGCGGGGCACGTCCAAAAGCCTATCCCGCTCGACTCGCCTCTGTGCCCTGAGTAGTCTGACACCACGCATTCACAGAGTGTCTCTCAATTCTAAGGATCAGGTGGAACCGGTGGCACTGCGCGAGCGCTCTGTTCATTCAACCGGGGTCCTACTCGGAGTCACTGGATACCTTTTTTGGGGAATGTTCCCCCTCTTCTTCGCACTGCTTGATTCGGTTTCACCGATTGAGATCGTTGCCCATCGAATTATTTGGTCCCTAATTGTTGTCGTCCTGGTCCTGATCATTGGCAAACAATGGCGAGCATTCACAGCAGCTTTCAGCCGTCGAAATATTTTAATTCTTGGCTCTGCCGCAATATTTCTCTCTATCAATTGGCTGGTATATGTCTACGCGGTAAGTTCTAATCAAGTTGTCCAAGCCTCTCTCGGCTACTTCGTCAACCCACTCATCTCCGTAGCGATGGGCGTAATCATTCTCAAAGAACGCCTTCGACTTACCCAATGGGCTGCCGTAGGAATCGCCCTCATCGCCGTTGTCGTGCTGACCATTGCCTCGGGTTCAGTCCCCTGGATTGCTCTCACCCTTGCCGTCTCATTCGCAACCTACGGCCTGCTCAAGAAATTTGCGAACCTTCCTTCCTTGCACAGTCTTGGCATTGAGACTGCGGTTCTATTCCCCGTTGCGCTGATCATCCTTGCCATAGCGGTGGCACGCGGTAGCGAGTCCTTCGTTCTCGACGGCCCAAAAATTACCTTCCTACTGATTATGCTCGGCCCGGTAACCGCCGTTCCTCTGCTCGCTTTCGGTGGCGCCTCAACCCGTATTCCCCTTTCAACGCTTGGGGTATTGCAATACATCACCCCGATTAGCCAATTCATACTGGGAGTCTTCGTCTTTGAGGAAGCTATGAGTACCGGACGGTGGATTGGTTTCACGCTGGTCTGGACTTCAATCATTATTTTCACGGTAGACATGTACCGACACGCTCGAACCCGCACAAGGCAGCTACAAGAAACACTGCTGCAGCCTTAACCCGTGCGAGTTACCACGTAGTCACACAACGCGATCAACGTCTCCTTTGCGGCAATCTCGGGCAGTGGTTCCAGGGTTCGCCGCGCTTCATCTGCCCAGCGACACGCTTCAAGCCGCGCTTCATTTAGACTCGAATGAGTACGCAACAGCTCCAGAGCCACCGCGTGTTCTGCAGGATCAGGCAGTGGGCGTGAGAGCAACTCTCGCAGTTGAGCATTCTCTGGGTGTGCCTGAGTAAGGGCGATCAACCCGGCCAGCGTCGGTATCCCCTCCCGCAAATCGGTCCCTGGGATCTTGCCCGACTGTTCGGACATTGAGGTAATGTCCACGATGTCGTCCGCCAATTGAAAAGCGACGCCAATTTGCTCACCAAACTTAGTCAGTGTGTCGACGACCTCCTGGTTGCAACCGCTGAGCATGGCGCCGAATCGCCCCGAGGTGGCAATGAGTGAGCCCGTTTTTTCTGACAAGACCGACAGGTGATGCTTAACCGGGTCTTCACCATCCAACGGACCGACGGTTTCCTTGATTTGCCCAGTGCATAGCCGCTCAAATGTTTCAGCCTGAATGCGTACAGCATCGGGTCCAAGACCGGCCAAAATTTGCGATGCGCGCGCGAAAAGGAAGTCTCCGGTAAGAATCGCAACCGTGTTGTCCCAGCGGGCATTCGCGCTGGTCGCACCCCGCCGCATAGTGGCTTCATCCATGACGTCGTCGTGATACAAGGTCGCTAGATGTGTGAGCTCAACTACCACCGCCGCCGGTATTACTTCAGGTGATTTTGGATCTCCGAATTCGGCTGCCAGTAATACCAACAGTGGGCGAAAGCGCTTGCCTCCGGCAACAACAAGATGACGCGAAGTCTCAGAAACGAAGGGGTACTCACTGCGCGTGGACTCCAAGAGCGCCTTCTCTACCAGCGCGAGCTCAGAACTGATGTGTGCCTCAAAAACCGGATCACTGGCGTGGAAGATCCGATTCATGTGCTCAGGCTACTACCTGATGAATATTCCGGCATTGCTCAACAGATCCAACATCGGCTGCGGGATTATTCCCAGCACCAAGGTTGCGGTGGCCGTGGCGGCGACCGTGATGGTGGTCAAGATCGAAGGAATGGCCACCGACGCCGTTTTCTCATTAGGCGCGGAGAAGAACATGACCACAATCACCCGTACGTAGAAGAACGCGGCGATAATGCTCGCGATGACCGCGGCAATTACCAGCCAGGCGTCACCCTCAGCAATTGCAGCCGCAAAGACACCGAACTTGATCACGAACCCGCTGGTGAGGGGGATGCCCGCCAGGGACAACATGAAGATCACCATGACCGCGCCCAACACGGGGGACTTCTTGCCAAGTCCAGCCCATTTGGACAGATGCGTCGCCTCACCGGAGGAATCGCGCACCATAGAAATAACTGCCAAGGTGCCGACCGTAACCAGACCGTATGCAATCAGATAAAACATTACTGCCGCGATACCGGCAGGACTTGCCGCGACAACGCCCACCAGGATGAAACCGGATTGCGCCACCGCGGAATACGCGAGCATCCGCTTGACATCACTTTGGGTGAGTGCAATCAGCGACCCAATCAGCATGCTGAGGATCGCAACGGTCCACAAGATGACTTCCCAGTCCCATTGAATTCCGGAAAATGCCACGTAAAGCAAACGCATCATGGCGCCGAAAGCAGCGACCTTGACCGTGGCGCCCATGAAAGCGGTAATTGGGGTCGGTGCACCTTGATACACATCCGGTGTCCATTGGTGAAATGGAACGGCGCCCACTTTAAAGAACAATCCAACCAGCAGCATGGCCATGCCGATCACGATCAGAAGCGTTTCGCCCGTGGTCGATGCCAGTGAATCGTGGATGACAGGTAGCGAGATTGAGCCAGCAAATCCATACACCAACCCCGCACCAAAAATAAAGAATGCGGATGAAAATGCTCCCAGCACAAAATATTTGAGTGAGGCTTCTTGCGAAAGTAGCCGGCGGCGGCGAGCCATGCCGACCATGAGGTAGAGCGGCAATGACATCACCTCAAGTGCCACGAACATGAACAGCAGGTCGTTGGCAACTACAAATACGAGCATGCCAAAGACCGCGAATAGGAACAGTGTCCACACTTCAGTTTGGAAGTAGCCGCGTGCGGAAAACTCGCGTTCGTCAACTGACCCTGGTAGCGCCGATGCACTGGGCGCGAATGCATCCCCCAGACTGTCCAAGGAGCGCTCGGCAATGAGAAACGCGCTGAGCAGTGAGAGGAGAAGAATCGTGCCCATCAGGACAACACCTGGGCCGTCAATCGCGACCGCCCCTCCGACGGTAATTGTACGAAGGTTGTGGTTGATCACCAGAAGGATAAATGCGCCAATCAAAGAGAAAAACGTCAGCATTAACTGGATTTGCCGGCGAAGGAAACGTGGTAGAAAAGTTTCCGCCAACACCGACAGCAGCGCGGCGATTCCGACAATCAGAATCGGCGAAATGGCTACGTAGTCGATCTGCGGAGCGGTAAAGGTATTCACTCCGATCCTCCTTCGCTCGTAGCCGATTCACCCAAGATCGGGAAGGTGACCTCCGGGTCACTCACACCCACCGTGGTCATGACTCGGTCAACTGCTGGGTTGATCACATTGAGTAATGGAGCCGGGAAGACTCCGAGCACAATTATTAGCAGGGCAATGGGTGCGAGGGCAGTAATCTCGCGTCCGTTGAGATCCTTCATGCCTTCGCAATCGGGGTTCAGCGGCCCGGTCATGCTCTTTTGATACACCCGCAAGACGTAAGCCGCCGTAATCACAATGCCCACGGTTGCGACTGCGCCCACCCACATGTACTGCTGGAACGCTCCCAGCAGGACCAGGAACTCGCCAATGAAGGACACCATGCCTGGTAGGGCCAGGCTCGAGAGCGCCGCGATCAAGAAGAAGCCGGCGAGAACCGGGGCCACCTTGTTCACGCCGCCAAATGAGGACAGCTGAGCAGATCCACCCCGACGCGCCATGAGGTAGCCCGCAACAATGAACAATCCCGCAGTGCTCAGGCCGTGCGCCACCATGTAAATCATGGAGCCGGTTTGCCCCGCCGATGTGAACACGAAAATACCCAAGGCAATAAAGCCAAAGTGGGAGATTGACGAGTAGGCAAAGAGCCGCCTCAGATCGGTTTGCTTCAGGGCGACAAAGGCACCATAGAAAATTCCGATCAGAGCGATCGAGATCACAGCCGGGGCGTAGAAAGTGCTCGCCGCCGGGAAGATTTCTAGGCAGTAGCGAATCATGCCGAAAGTTCCTACCTTATCCAGGACTCCAATCAGCAGGACCGAGGTTCCGGGTTGGGCTTGGCCGGCTGCGTCGGGCAACCAAGTATGAAATGGCCACAGTGGCGCCTTGATTGCAAAAGCAAAGAAGAAACCAAGGAATAGCAGTTTCTGGACATCCGGATCGATATCAAGACCCACCAAAGTCGTAAAGTCAAATGTTCCCGTACCCGTGATCTGGGCCGAAACGATATAGAGGCCAATCAGGGAGGCCAACATGAACAAGCCACCGACCAGGCTGTAAATCAGGAATTTAACGGCAGCGTAGGAGCGTTGCGGACCACCGTAGCGCCCGATCATGAAGTAGACCGGAATCAGCATTGCTTCAAAGAAAACGTAGAACAAGAAGACGTCGGTTGCGGCAAATACCCCGACCATGAGCGACTCCAGTACCAGAATTAACGCAAAGTAGCCTTTCACGCTGCCCTGTGACTCAAGTCCTTCATCCCAGCCGCCCAAAATCACGACTGGAACCAACGTTGCAGCAAGTGCAATCAGAACTAAAGCAATTCCGTCCACTCCGAACGAAAAGTTGATGCCGAATGTGGGAATCCAGGCGTAGCTTTCCGTGAATTGAAAAGCTTCCTGAGAATTGGCATCAAAATTCAGTGCCATTGCGATTACCGCACCGAGGGTGAGCAGCGAGAAGGCAAGCGCCACAGTTTTGGCAAGTCTGGCGTTGTGCTTGGGAGTCAAAATTACAATCACGCTGCCCACAAGCGGCAGCAGAGCGATTGTGGTTAACCACGGGTACGTATTCACTAGATCCTCACCAACAATAGGGCGAGAAGCACCAATACAGCCCCGCCCACCATGGACAATGCATAAGATCGAATAAAGCCAGACTGGGTGCGCCGCAAGCGGCCAGACAGCCCACCGACAACTGCGGCCGACCCATTAACGAATCCGTCAATCGCGCGGGCGTCACACCACACCAACGCACGGGCTGCGTAATTGGTGGGTGCCACAACAAGTGCGTGATTAACCGCGTCGCCGTAAAGATCTCTGCGCGCTGCGCGGGTGAGCCAATTGCCAGATGGCGCATCAACTGGCACTTCACGGCGGGCATAGGAGATCCAGCCGATGATCGCTCCTGCGATCACAAAGGTCAGCGTGATCCCGATATATGCACTCGTGGGTAAGGGCGTTGGCTCGCTTTCGTAACCCACCACAGGTTCCAACCAACTTTCAATATCGCCCCAGAACAACAGTGCCATGCCTAGGAAAGTTGAGCCAAGTCCCAAAATGATCAGCGGAATTGTCATCACGGCTGGTGACTCATGTGGGTGGACGTCGCTCTCCCAGCGCTTCTTACCAAAGAAGGTCATGGCAACCATGCGGGTCATGTAGAAACCGGTGATACCGGCTGCGAGAACTGCCGCGCCACCGATAAACCAACCACGCTCAAATGCGGCGTGAATGATTTCGTCTTTCGACCAGAAGCCTGAGAACGGCGGAATACCAATAATTGCTAGGTAGCCGGCCATAAAGGTAATAAAGGTGATCACCATGACCGATCGCAATGCTCCATAACGGCGCATATTGACGTTGTCATCCATTCCGTGCATTACCGACCCAGCGCCAAGGAAAAGCCCGGCTTTGAATACACCATGAGTGACCAGGTGGAAGATGGCGAAAACGTAACCAATTGGGCCAAGACCAACTGCAAGCATCATGTAGCCAATCTGGCTCATGGTGGATCCGGCAAGTGCCTTCTTAATATCGTCTTTTGCTGAACCGATAATTGCGCCCATAAAAATCGTGATCAAAGCTACAACAATGACCGCCATCGCTGCCCACTCGGCATTGTTATAAATCACGTTGCTTCGGGCGATCAAGTACACGCCAGCGGTCACCATGGTCGCGGCGTGGATAAGTGCAGAGACGGGTGTTGGGCCCTCCATCGCGTCAAGCAACCAGGCCTGCAGCGGGAACTGGGCCGACTTGCCGGCTGCTGCGAGCAGTAGGAGTAGCCCAATCGCGGTCAAAGTTCCTTCACTTGCTTGGGTCGCTGACCCAAAGACATCTGAGAAAGTAACCGAACCGAAGGTCACAAACATCAACATGATGGCAAGGCTCAGGCCTACGTCACCAATGCGGTTAATAATGAAAGCTTTCTTGGCCGCAGCAGCAGCCGTTGCCTTATGCTGCCAGAAACCAATAAGTAGATAGCTGGCCAGACCCACACCTTCCCAGCCGACGTAGAGCAGTAAGTAGTTGTTCGCCATAACGAGCAACAGCATGGCTGCCACGAAAAGATTCAAGTAGCCGAAGAATTTACGCTTATCGGGATCATGGGACATGTAGCCCAATGAGTAAATGTGAATGAGGGAGCCCACGATTGTGATGAGCAGAATGAACACCATGGAGAGCTGATCCAACTGGAATGCAAGATCAACGGTGAAGTTGCCAACGAAAACCCATTGGTAGGCGACCTGTGTTATGGCTCTTTCCTCTGTTGGCAGCCCCATCATTTCAATCAGAAGCAAGACGCCAAGAACAGCGGATGCGCACACGGTCATTACTCCCAGGTAAGGCCCCCACGAGTTGGAGCGCCGACCGGTAAACAGCAAAATTGCTGCGCCCGCCAACGGCAACGCAATGAGAAGCCACATTAGGGAGAAAAGCCCCTCTGCTGGCATAACGGTCACGTGTGGTCCTATTCCTCGGTATTAATCTGGTCTACTGATTTTTTACTAATACTTCAAAAGATTCGGCTCGTCAATTGATGCTGATTGCCTAGTTCGAAAAACTTGAACGATAATCGCGAGACCGACGACGACTTCGGCTGCCGCGACGACCATGACAAAGAACGCGACAGTTTGACCGTCGAGGTTCCCATTCATTCGAGCGAAAGCAACGAACACTAAGTTCGCCGCGTTGAGCATCAATTCGACTGACATGAAAACAATGATTGCGTTGCGGCGAACCAACACACCGACTGCACCAATACTGAAAAGTACGGTCGCAAGATAGATGTAATAGACGGGATCCATTAGTTCTGATCCTCTCCCTCTACCAATTCCACAACCGTTGATACCACTCTGTGGTCAATGATCAACGAGTCATCACGTGATCGAACAGGCTCTGGAACACTGTCCAATGCAAGTGAACCGTCTGGCAAAATTGCTGGGGTGTTCACTGCATTGTGTCGAGCGTAAACGCCAGGGTTCGGCTTATTTCCCGGGTGGCCCGCACCCACCATGAAGCGCGCAACCGAGAGCTCTTTCTGGGTTACCTTTGGCTTCCATGCTTCGCGGTGGGTGAGAATTACCGCACCCAAGCCAGCCGTAATCAGCAGAGCAGCTGTGGCCTGGAAGGCAAAAAGGTAATCACTGAAAATCAGATTTGCGATACCCTCAACGTTGCCACCAAATTCTTCATTTGCCGCATCCAGACCCACATCCCCTTTGTCGGTCAGTGCGGTCCCAATGCCACCAGCGAGCAACACTGCCAGAGCCACACCGAACAGGATCCCAAAAAGTCGCTGGCCGCGAATCGTTTCGATCAGCGAATCCGAAGAGTCGACTCCCACCACCATGAGAACAAAGAGGAAGAGCATCATTACGGCGCCGGTATACACGATGATCTGCACCATGCCCAGGAAAGGGGCAGAGTTCGCGACGTACAGGATCGCGAGGTTGATCATGACCATGGCGATAAACAGTGCAGAGTGAACGGCTTTACGTGACAGGACCATTCCGAGTGCCCCGATGACTGTTAAGCCCCCGCAGATAATGAATACAACAAGTTCACCGTCAATGGTCATTGAGCACCATTTCGATCAGCATTACCAAGGTCAGAATCGGACTGGGTGCCTTGTTCGGGGACCGAGCCGGTGATCTTGTTTGCGTAGTAATCACGATCGGTTGTACCGGGAACCATTTCATGTGGTGGGGCAAGCATCCCAGGGAGCATCGGCCCCAATAAATCTTCCTTTTCATAGATCAAATCTGCGCGATTATTGTCGGCTAGCTCGAATTCATTGGTCATGGTGAGGGCTCTCGTGGGGCACGCTTCGATACAGAGGCCACAGAAAATACAGCGGGTGTAGTTGATTTGGTATACCCGGCCATAACGCTCACCCGGCGAGAAGCGCTCTTCATCGCTGTTGTCCGCCCCTTGGACAAAGATCGCGTCCGCTGGGCAAGCCCACGCACACAGTTCACAGCCAATGCACTTTTCCAGCCCATCGGCCCAACGATTGAGTTGGTGACGTCCGTGAAAGCGCGGCTTTGGCGGGTACTTACTGGCATCCTCGGGGTACTGCTCGGTTACGACCTTTTTAAAAATAGTTCCGAAGGTCACCCCAAATCCGCGAACCGCGGCAGGTAATTCAGGCATTGGGTATCTCCTCGATCGCGTTCGTATCTTCATCTGACGGGCTCACGCCACCAGCAACCGATTGTGCAGCAAGTACACGTCGCGGGGTGTAGGGGAATATTTGACCCGGCATGGGCGGAACCGGATGTCCACCAGCCATTGGGTCAAATGGTGCGCGGGATTCCGCTTCGAATTCATCTTCTAGGCTCTCTTGTTTGCGATCTGAACGAATCTGAAGCAACCACGACCCAATCAGCAGAACGGCGATAGCCGCGGCTCCAGCGAAAAGTAATTGTTGGTTCGTAAAACTGAAGTCGTTACGGAAAACGCGCGCAGTTGCAACGATAAATATCCATCCAAGCGATGCCGGAATGAGAACTTTCCAACCAAATTTCATGAACTGGTCGTACCGCAATCGCGGTAGCGTCGCGCGCAACCAAATGAACATAAAGATAAAGAGTTGGACCTTGAGCAGCCACCAAAGAACCGGCCACCAACCAGTATTTGCCGAATCCCACAACGACAGGGGCCACGGCGCCAACCAGCCACCGAGGAACAGGGTCGTTGCCAACGCTGAAACGGTGACCATGTTGATGTATTCGGCCAAGAAGAACATGGCGAATTTCAATGACGAGTATTCGGTGTGGAACCCACCGACAAGTTCGCCTTCTGCCTCTGGGAGGTCAAATGGTGCGCGGTTGGTCTCCCCCACCATTGACGTTACATAAATGAGGAACGAGGGTAGCAAAATCACAGCGAACCAAATGGGTTCCTGCTGTGCGATGATTTCGGATGTCGACATGGAGCCGGCAAACAGAAACACTGCAACAAATGAAAGCCCCATGGCGATTTCGTATGAAATCACTTGGGCTGTTGAACGCAGCCCGCCAAGAAGTGGGTAGGTCGAGCCTGAAGACCAACCGGCCAGAACCAGTCCGTAAACACCGATGGATGCAATTCCCAGCACGTAGAGAACAGACACCGGAAAATCGGTGAGTTGCAGTGGAGTTTCCACACCAAAGATCGACACAGTCGGGCCAAATGGAATAACGGCAAATGCGAGGAAAGCTGCCGTCGCTGAAATAACCGGGGCAATCCAGTACACGGCAACGTGCGCAGATTTAGGGATGATTTCTTCTTTGAAAGCAAGCTTGAAACCGTCCATTAGCGACTGGAGCAAGCCGGCCGGCCCCACCCGGTTTGGACCAATTCGGTTTTGCATCCGCGACACCACTCGGCGCTCCCACCAGATGGTGAACAAGGTGATGACGACCAGCATTCCAAAAATGACAACGGCTTTGAGGATTACCATCCACCACGGGTCTGTCCCGAAAAAGCCAAACTGAGAACCACTCATGCAGCGCCTCCCTGGACAGTGACTACTTCACCATAACCGCAACCAAGTTGCGCATAAATATGTGAATCCGGTGAGTTCATGGGCAACCACAGACTGTCATCCTCTACTTCGCAGACGTGCACTGGCAGTGTGATTGATCCTTTAGGCCCGGTCACCGTGATTAATTCCGGTTGGTCCAGTTGGTCAAACATCGCAGAGTTAATCGCAACCACTGATGGTCGCGCGGTAGCTGCCAAGTGCGGTTCTCCCTCTTGCAATACACCTGAATCAATCAGCAGGCGCCACGTGGCCAAAGTCGTTCCGGCAGCCGGATTTGGCGCCACCGGCTTTACCTGCGTTCGCGAACCCGTCCAAGATCCCAGTGCGGTCAATTCCTTGCCTAGCTCGCGAGTATCTCCACTGAGCTGTGCGCCCATGGCACTTGCCAACATTGACAGCACTCCGGCATCTGAGAGGGTAAGCGCCTCGCGAAAAGCCGCGCTGAATGGTTTACTGCGCCCTTCCCAGTTCATGAAGGATCCGGATTTTTCAGTGACAACCGCAACCGGGAAAACGACACTTGCCCGCTGGGTGATTTCCGAATGATGATTCTCAAGTGCGACAACAAAATCAGCGCCTTCAATCCCGGCAATAAGTTCGTTGCCATTTGGCAGATCACCGGGATCGATACCGGCGGTAAGTACCGCCGTGAACGTTCCACTTGCGATGGCAGTGACCAAATCGGTTCCAGCGAGTCCTCCACTTGGCAAGGAGTCCGCCTCGACGTTCCATGCTTGAGCAACGTGTGCGCGCGCAGTGCGATCAGAAATTGGGTGACCGCCCGGAAGTAGACCAGCGAGCGCACCAGCCTCAAGTGCGCCTCGTTCACCAGCTCGTCGGGGCACCCAAGCAATGCGCGCACCCGTTTTTGCGCCCAGTTCAGAAACCGCGCTGAGGGAACCCGGGCTTGTAGCCGCGCGCTCGCCAACGAAAATAATTGAGGTGCTGTCAAGAGCGTTAACCAATTCCGAATCAAGGCCCCCGAGCACTTGGGCCTCAGAGCCAGCTTTCGCCTTAATCCAATGCGCAGACAACTTTTCACTACCTAGCGAATAGAGCGGGCCAACCGTATGAACGAGGACACCTTTTTTCACACCTTTGCGCAAGCGAAGGAACAGAATTGGTGATTCGTCCTCCGGTTCACAGCCAACCAGCACGATTTGTGACGCAGATTCAACATCGCCGTAGGTGATTTCCAACTGCTTTCCAGCTACGTATGCCGCTAAGAATTCTGCTTCCTCATTTGAGGTTGCGCGCGCCCGAAAATCAATGTTGTCACTTCCCAGTACGACTCGGGCAAATTTCGAGTACGCATAAGCATCTTCGCTCGTTGCTCGGCCACCGACCAGGACAGCGGTCGAACCGGCTGCGGCGGCGAGGCCCGCAGCGGCGAAGTGCATCGCTTCGGGCCAGGATGCTGAGCGCAACTCACCATTCTCGCGAATGAGCGGAGATTCGATTCGACCTGAAGCTAAGTACGCAAATGCGAAGCGCCCCTTGTCACAACTCCACTCTTCATTGACTTCCGGGTCATCCCAGGCAAGACGACGGGTAACCGCGCCGCGGCGGTGATCGGTCCGAAGGGAGCAACCTGATGCACAGTGTTCACAAGTTGTGGGGACTGAGACTAAATCAAATGGCCGTGAACGGAATCGGTATGACGCACTGGTGAGCGCGCCTACGGGACAGATCTGAACAACATTTCCGGAAAAATAGGAATCAAATGGTTCATCATTTGCCGTACCGACCTGCTGTTGGGCACCGCGCTCAAGTAATTCAAGGGATGCATCACCTGCGATCTCGTCAGCGAATCGGGTGCAGCGCGCACAAGAAACACACCGCTCGCGGTCAAGGAGCACTTCAGCGTTGACGTTAATTGGTTTGGGAAAGGTACGTTTTTCACCATCAAAGCGTGATTCAGAGCGACCAGCGCTCATAGCTTGATTTTGTAGTGGACACTCCCCGCCCTTGTCGCAGATCGCGCAATCAAGTGGGTGGTTGGCGAGCAAGAACTCCATTACCCCTTCTTGGGCAACCCGCGCCATTTCTGAAGAACGTTGGGTGCGAACGTTCATACCTTCAGACAGTACCTGTGCACATGCCGGCTGCGGTTTAGGCACTCCGTCGATCTCAATCAAGCATGCCCGGCAATTAGCAACTGGCACAAGGAGCGGATGATCGCAAAAACGTGGAATTTCAATGCCGATCTGCTCAGCAGCGCGAATTACGAGCGTTCCTTTTGGAACTTCCATTTCGATTCCGTCGATCACAACGCTGACTGAGTCCATCTTTTCAGTGTGATTGGTCATGGTCATTAGGCGCGCGCCCCCGAGAAGACGTATGACGCAATTGGATCAAACTGTTCGTCAGCGCTGGTGTGAGTTGCCGCGGTAAATTCGTGGCTGAAGTACTTCATGGCCGCGGGATAAGGCGTTGCCGCAGCATCGCCGAGTGCGCAGAAGGACCGACCAGCGATCTGACCACACAGAGTGGTCAAGGTTTCCATTTCGTTCTCCGTGCCGTGACCGTGTTCAAATTTTTCCAGCACGCCCGTAATCCAATAGGTGCCTTCCCGGCAGGGTGTGCACTTTCCACACGACTCATGCTTATAAAACTCGAGCCAGCGAGTAACAGCTTTGACAACTGACACCGTTTGGTCAAAGACCATAGGGGTGCCCGTTCCTAGCATGGTTCCAGCCTCAGCCATGGCTTCGTAGGTCAATGGGAGGTCGAGGTGATCGGCGGTCAACATGGGAACACTTGACCCGCCCGGGATCCAGAACTTGAGCTCGGCACCCGGACGCATCCCGCCCGCGTAGTCGAGCAATTCGCGCATTGTGATGCCCAGCGGCGCTTCGTAGATTCCAGGGCGCTGTACGTGACCCGAAACGGCAAATACTTTGAATCCGGGCGACTTCTCAGTTCCAAATTGACGGAACCATTCAACACCGCGATCAATAATGTAAGGAATATTTGCGATCGTCTCCACGTTGTTAATCACCGTCGGTGATGAGTACAGCCCCGCAATAGCAGGAAACGGCGGCTTTAATCGTGGTTGCCCTCGAAAGCCCTCAAGGGAGTCAAGGAGCGCAGTTTCTTCACCACAAATGTACGCACCGGCACCGGAGTGCACCGTCACTTCAAGGTCAAAGCCTGAACCTTGAATGTTCTTACCAATCAGACCTGCTTCACGGGCTTGCTTGACCGCATAGGCGACCTTACGAATTGCCGCGGGAACTTCACCGCGAATATAGATGAAAGCGTGATTTGCTCGAATGGCAAATGAGGTGATGATTACACCTTCGACAAGTGCATGTGGGTTCGCCATCATGATCGGGATGTCTTTACATGCACCGGGTTCAGACTCGTCGGCGTTGACAACAAGGTAGTGCGGCTTGCCATCATTTTGTGGGACAAATGACCATTTCAAGCCGGTGGGGAAACCAGCACCTCCGCGGCCTCGAAGCCCACTGTCCTTGACGAGTGCAATGATGGAGTCAGGATCGCTGTTGAGTGCTTTAGCAAGCGCTTCGTACCCACCATGGCTCTTGTACCCGTCAAGTGTGTACAGCGTCGGGTCGTCCCAGTGTTGCGTAATTACCGGTGTCAGTTTCACTATTGCTGCGCTCCAGATTTTGCGATTTTCAGACCGGCAAGCATTTTTTCATCGACGCAATTACCGACAGTTGCTAGGTCGTCTTCTGCCATGGCTAGGGTGTGCTCGGTTGCTTGGAAGTCACGGATCATAGGGCCACGCGTTGACCACACTTGTTCACCCAGTGCGAGTTTGTCAATTAGGGCAACCGCGCTTTGCGGGGTTACGTCGTCCATGAATTCCCAATCAACCGTCATGACTGGCGCATGGGTGCAAGCCGCCTGGCACTCAATCCGTTCCAACCAGAAATTACCGTCGGCAGATGGCCCATTGTGAGATGCGTCCAGGCGCTCAGCAACCCGCTCGTACACAGCGTCACCACCGAGTAGTCCACACAGTGTGTTGATACAAACTCCAATGTGGTGCCTGCCAACGGGACTGTACTTGTACATTGTGTAAAACGTTGCAACCGCTGTCACTTCCGCGGAGGTGATGTCAAGTTCTTCTGCGCAGGCAGCCATGCCTTCGGTAGTTACTTCGTCTTGCTCTGCTTGCACCAAATGCAGCATGGGCAACAGTGCCGAGCGTCGGTTCGGATATCGTCCGGCTAGCTCTCGCATTTTTAACCTGGTTGATTCAGAGATCACGTTCTGCTCATTTCGCTGTGACATTAACGGTCAACCCCGCCCATGACGGGGTCAATACTCGCGACCGCTGCGATTACGTCCGCGATCATGGAACCCTCGCTCATCGCGGAGACGGCCTGCAAGTTATTGAAAGAGGGATCGCGGAAGTGCACCCGGTACGGTCGGGTTCCACCCGTGCTCACAACGTGGGCACCGAGTTCACCACGTGGAGACTCAATCGGAACGTAGGCCTGTCCGGCAGGGACGCTGAAGCCTTCGGTAACCAACTTGAAATGGTGAATGAGCGCTTCCATCGACTCGCTCATGATTTCTTGAATGTGTTCTGGTGAGTTCCCTTGTCCGTCGCTGCCAACCGACAATTGTGATGGCCAAGCAATTTTCTTGTCGGCAATCATGATGGGGCCAGGCACTAGTCGATCCAGACATTGATCGACAATGTTAAGTGACTCGTGCATTTCAGCGATGCGGATCAAGAAGCGTCCATACGCGTCTGAGGTTTTTTGGGTAGGAACATTGAATTCATAGTTTTCATAGCCGCAATAGGGCGCGCTCTTGCGCAGGTCATGGGGTAGCCCGGTTGAACGCAGGATCGGCCCTGTAATACCCAGCGCCATACACCCCGTGAGGTCAAGGTAGCCAACACCAACTGTTCGACCCATCCAGATTGTGTTGTCTACCAGCAAATCCGAGGTGTCCTTGAGCCGCTTGCGAAGCAGCACCACAGTTTCGCGAATTTTTTCTTCTGCCCCGCTTGGTAGGTCTTGGGCGACACCACCCGGTCGGATGTAAGCGCTGTTCATGCGTAGTCCCGAGACCATTTCGAAAATGTCGAGAACGAGTTCGCGTTCGCGGAAACCAAAAATCATGGCGGTGAGCGCTCCGAGCTCCATGCCGCCCGTTGCGAGTGCTACTAAGTGGGAAGAAACCCGATTGAGTTCCATCATCATCACTCGGATTACGTTTGCGCGTTCTGGGATCTGGTCTTCAATGCCCAGAAGTCGCTCGACCGAGAGGCAGTAGGCTGTCTCATTGAACATCGGGGCCAGGTAATCCATTCGGGTTACGTAGGTCACACCTTGAACCCAAGTGCGAAACTCCATATTCTTTTCGATCCCGGTATGTAGGAAACCAATACCGCACCGAGCCTGGACGACAGTCTCACCTTCAAGTTCCAAAATCATGCGAAGAACACCGTGAGTGGACGGGTGTTGTGGTCCCATGTTGACCACGATTCGCTCGTTCTCACCCTCCGGCGCCGCCGCGATGCTGTCCCAGTCGCCTCCGCCGAGGTTGTACACGGTGCCGTCGGTGGTGTCATAGGACCCCGAGAACGGATCAGAATTCGTAAATTCGGTGGTAGTCATTAGTTGTAGGACCTCCGATGATCTGGCGCGGGAATACTTGCACCCTTGTACTCAACGGGGATCCCACCAAGTGGGTAGTCCTTGCGCTGCGGATGCCCCACCCAGTCATCAGGCATTTGAATTCGCGTAAGCGCCGGGTGCCCATCAAAAATTATTCCGAAAAAGTCCCAGGTTTCGCGCTCATGCCAATCCACTGACGGGTAAAGCGCGACCAATGATGGAAGGTGACGATCGGAGTCAGGAATTGACACTTCAACCCGAATTCGACGGTTATGTGTGATGGAAAGCAACGCGTAAACAATATGCAGCTCCCGATTTGTATCCTGCGGGAAATGAACACCGCTCACGCTTGTGCACATTTCAAATCGGAGTGCCGGTTCATCGCGGCATTCGGTCATGAATGCAATCAGGTTCTCGGGCGCGACATAAAAAGTCATTTCGCCTCGATCGATCACAATTTTTTCAACCGCACCGCTCACTCCAGCGTCGACCAGCGAGAGCGCCAGCTCTTCGGCGACCTCGTCACACCAACCTCCAAATGGTGGGATTGATGCACCGGGCATGACAATCGGTGCCACCAGTCCGCCAAAACCGCTAGTGTCACCGGACCCTTGTGAACCAAATGCGCCTTTGCGCACACCCACCAGATCAATTGCGGCTAAGCCGTCTGGCACCACGGGGAACTCGCTCATCGCAGGAGCCCCTTCATGTCAAGTACAGAAGGCGCAGCCAAGGCAATCTGCTCGTGCTCAATAATTTGCTTTTTGCGATTCACCCCGAGCTTCATGTCCTGGATTTCGTCATGGATTTTCAGGATTGCGTCAATGAGCATTTCGGGGCGGGGCGGACAACCGGGCAGGTAAACGTCAACGGGAACAACGTGGTCCACTCCCTGAACAACGGCGTAGTTGTTAAACATGCCGCCACTCGATGAACAGACGCCCATTGCGAGCACCCATTTTGGATTTGGCATTTGGTCGTAGATTTGGCGCAGAACCGGTGCCATTTTTTGACTCACTCGACCGGCCACAATCATCAGGTCTGCTTGGCGCGGTGAGGCCCGGAAAACTTCCATGCCAAAGCGGGCAATGTCATAGCGCGGGCCGCCGGTTGCCATCATTTCAATTGCGCAACATGCCAAGCCAAATGTGGCTGGCCAGAGGGAGCCTTTACGCGCGTACCCGGCTACCTGCTCAACAGTTGTGAGCAGAATTCCCGAAGGTAGTTTCTCTTCAAGACCCATTAATCCCACTCCAATCCGCCGCGGCGCCACTCAAATGCATATGGCAAACCCAAATTTATGAGAAACAGGAAAATCGCGATTAGTCCAAATGCACCCAGTGCATCGGCTGAAACCGCCCAAGGGTAAAGGAAAACCAACTCGATGTCGAAAATAATGAACATCATGGCGGTGAGGTAGTACTTAATGGGGAAACGGCCGCCCCCCATTGGCTGCGGTGTTGGCTCAATCCCACACTCGTAAGCGGCGTATTTCGCGCGGTTATACCGTTTGGGACCCGTGAAACTGGCGATTACGATCGAGAAAACCGCAAAGCTAAATGCGAGGATCCCGAGCACCAAGATTGGTGTATAGACGTTCATACCAGCCCTTTCACATGCTCGAAGGCCAAGCCAGCCACTGCAGCTTTTCTCTCATCCACTTGCGCGATTGTGAAATTTTTCACTATCTGACCAAGCATAGCGGCTAATCCTTCGGGGCAACCGCCCGGTGGATGCTCACGATTCCCCCGGTGAAATTGCGCCACTGAACCGCTCCCCAGCCGGCGTCGGCAATGTCTGCCGCCAGCTCTTGTTGGACCGGCCAAGCGCGGATTGACTCGGCCAAATACCGATAAGCATCCGGATTTGAGGAGACCCGGTTCGAGAGCAGGGGCAACGCCGCCATGAGGTACTCGGTATACACCCGACGAAATGGGGCCAGCGTTGGATGAGAAAACTCGCAGATCACGAGCCGCCCACCGGGCTTAATCACGCGCCTGAACTCCTCTAAGGCAACCATGCGATCGGCCACATTACGCAATCCGAAGGAAATAGTGACCCGGTCAAAACTTGAGTCGGCAAATGGCAGGGCTAGCGCATCGGCTGCGACGAAAGGAATCGCCGGGTTTCGGGTTTTGCCTACTTCGAGCATTCCCAGTGAAAAGTCCGCGGCAATGACATCCGCCCCTGAGGCGGTGAATGCGGCCGCTGAGGTTCCGGTGCCCGCCGCGATGTCGAGAACGAGTTGTCCTGGTTCCAGTTGTAGAGCTTTGCGCACTGCACTGCGCCAACGCCGGGTCTGTCCCACGGCCAGAATGTCATTGGTGCGATCGTATTTAGCGGCAACTGCATCAAACATCGCAGCAACTTCAGCTGGATCCTTATCCAAATTCGCCCTCGGCACGCCCTTAGTCTGTCAGAGATCTCACTTAACGCTAACTGCAGTTCCAAGTGGTTAAAACAACTCGCGAGCCCTAGGCTTACTTGGTGAGCGTGAATGAGCAACCTGGTGTCTTGCCCGATCAGGAACACCTGACTTTCCGTACCCGAGCTCTCGAACACGACCTGGAACTTCTCCAACATCTGCCGATCGAGAACCCGCTCGCATGGGTCCGAGGTGGCGAAGGACTAATTGGTTGGGGGGTGGCTGCTCGATTGCAAGTGCGTGGCGATGAAACCTTTTCCCGAACCCAGCGCTGGTGGAATCAACTCCTCACAAATGCCCACATTGAGGATACCGTGAGCTTGCCGGGAACGGGACCGGTTGCTTTCGCCTCATTTGCATTTGATCTCAATAACCTCTCCGAAGTTGTTGTCCCTAATGTTGTCGTCGGTAAACGTGGTGGACAAACTTGGATGACCACTATTGGCTCGGCGAGTAGCGTCTTGCCACCAGTTTCCGTTCCGACTGCACCGACCACAGTGCGTTGGGCTGAAGGCAGCATTCCGCCATGGGAATGGGAACAATCCGTTGCCACCGCCGTTGAACGAATTACCGCAGGCGAACTCGACAAAGTAGTTCTTGCGCGCGACCTCATTGCGCACGTTGACGGTGCACTCGATGTTCGGTTCCTGATCAATCAACTTGCACGGGCATATCCCACCTGCTGGACATTCGTGGTCGAAGATCTCTTTGGAGCAACCCCGGAGTTGCTGGTTCGGCGAACGGGTGGGCTGGTCATGAGCCGGGTCCTTGCCGGCACGGTTCGGCGTCAGGGAGACAAATCAACGGATGCGGATTTAGCCTCGGATCTCATGAAGAGCCACAAGGATCTCGCCGAGCACGAGTACGCGGTTCACTCGGTTGCCAAAGCACTCGCAACGCATTGCACCGACCTTGAAGTTCCCGAACAACCACGAGTTCTTGAACTTGCAAATGTGCAACACCTGGCGACCGATATCACTGGTCAGCTAGCCAGTGAAGCTCCGATCCTGTCCCTTGTCGCATCACTTCACCCCACTGCAGCCGTGTGCGGAACTCCCACCGAACGCGCCAAAGCCATGATCCCCGAACTTGAAGGAATGAATCGCGGACGTTATGCCGGACCCGTTGGTTGGTTTGATCATCACGGTGATGGCGAGTTTGGAATTGCGTTGCGCTGCGCGAAGATTGACCAGGAGTCGCGCACCGTGCGTTCCTTTGCCGGGTGCGGAATCGTTGCCGGGTCAATCCCTGAACTAGAACTTGCCGAGTCAGCCGCAAAACTTGCACCCGTGCGTGACGCATTGGAAAGCAGCTAGGATTTTCGCTCGCGTCAAGATCTACATCAACGCTCCTGGTAACCGAGGAATGCGGCATCTGGGCAAGGACGAGTGGATGAACTCTGAGCGGTTCTATGCAACTGCTGTGACCGCCCCGGCAACGCAACCAGAGCTCTTGGGAATCTCACGCCGCAAAATATTGAGCACCAAGAGTCGAATATAGGTCCGCGGCAGCCTGAACAATTTTCTGTCGCGTTGAATCTGCGACCACCTCACTCAACTCCCAGAAAGTGCTTCACGAACGGCCTGTGCGATGTGGCCTAGAATTTCACTTTCACGTGCCCGATCAACACTGGTTACGGTGATTACATGCAAGCCACCGTTAATTGCCTGATCGAGTGCTTCAGCTAAATCGTCTTCATTCGTGACAGTGACGGCATTAGCTTTCATGGAAGAGGCAACAAGAGACGGGTCTACATCCAGCGGAACCCCAAACACTTGTTCAAAATGCTTGGAGTACTCGGGAGCACCTTGCTCCAGTGTGGAGAAGATTCCCCCACCGTTGTTGTCGATCACAACAATTACAAGATTGATGCTTGTCTCAGTGGGCGGAATCAGCAGTGCATTGCTGTCATAGAGAAATGACTGGTCGCCCACCAAAGCAACCACGCAGCCATCTCCTTCAACTGTGGCACTGATCGCAATACCTGAGGCAGTAGAAATACAACCGTCAATACCTGAAACACCACGATTGCCAAGAACCGCCGAGTCGGTAACACCCGTTGCGGCGAATGAGGCAACATGGCGGACGGCTGAAGACGCTCCTAAAAATAATGTTCCCGATTCCGGTAAAAATCGGGTCACAACCCGCGCAATCTGCATTCCCGTAAGCTCTTCCGGATTCAGAACGGTCTCGATTGCAGCAGCCGCCAAGATGTCGGCCCGCTGCCACTGCTCAAGCCATTCACCATCGACTTCGCACTCTTGCGGCGGAAGCGGAACAGAGGCAATCACCAGGTCCGCACTGCGGGTTGGGTCAGAGAAATGGACGTGACTATCTACCGCGATGTGAATCTCCGCCGAATCAATGAGCTGTAGCACTCCACGAGACAGGCCGACCTTGCCAATTGTCAGAACTAGTTCAGGGATATGGGTTTCACGGAAGGCCTCGTCCGCGGCAAGCAGGAGCCCATGGGAGAGCGTGAGATCGGCTCGGCTCAAATTAGCACTGGGTTCGGCAATTATTGGCCAGCCAATAAAGTCGCTGAGTTCGTCAATCATTTCGATAAAATCGGAATCGTTGTGATCTCCAACCACAATTAGCCCACGTGCCGGCACCACACCTTCTTCATCTAGGAATGTCATTATCTCGTCCAGTGGTGAACTCACTGCGGCAAACAATCTGGCATCGGCCACCCAAGGTCTACCATCGGGGCGCCCGTCAAGGTCCTCGACCCAATTACCGTCTGGGTCACCCACAAGTGGAGCCGAAAAGGGGATATTGAGATGAACCGGACCTGGGCTGATCGAATCAGTGGCTATCCCAACAGCCCGCGAAACTTCCGAGCGCCAATATTTGACTTGACCTTCGGAAGTGGTGGCGGTTGCCAGGTCGGTAACGGACCGAACATGTGGTCCGAAAATCGTTGTCTGGGCGATTGTTTGATTGGCCCCAATTCCCCGCAATTGTGGTGGTCGGTCGGCCGTCAATAACAGCATCGGCACATAAGAATGATCCGCTTCAATGACTGCAGGCAACAGATTTGCAACGGCGCTCCCTGAAGTGGTCACTACTGCAGCCGGGATCCCGGTGGCCTTCCCAATTCCCAATGCAACAAAGCCGGCAACCCGCTCATCAAGTCGTACATGCACACGGATTTCGAATCGTGCGTGCGCTGCGGCAAGTTCCAATGCCAGTGGTGCACTACGCGAACCAGGCGAAAGAACGACGTCAGTGACTCCGCAACGAATAAGTTCGTCGACCATGACTTTCGCTTGGGCGACCGAAGGCTCCATGTCCCTAGCCTTGCACACTCCGCTTAGGCACGCCCCAGGACGCGAGTTGGGACTCAGGAATTAAGTCCCAGGCCTTTGCAAGTCGTTTGCGCCACAAGTCCTGCTGGGTCTGGGGTAGCGGAACACGTTTGAGTTGTTCCGGATCGGGTTCACATTTGACAACCCGAATACGGCCTTCATGGGGAATGACCGGCCGCTTCACCGTGTCCGTTGCCAGCAGCATCCCAGTTCCCAGCCCGGCTACCTGGTGGGGGGCGAATTTATGGGCCGCTAATAGTGAGGAGTTGAGTCCAACACTTGATTCAAATGCGCTACTAAATCGAACCGGTACGTCCAACTTTTCAATCAAACGTTCAACTGCATCAGTGCCACCGAGCGGAGATACCTTGATGATTGCCAGATCAGCGAATTCACTCACTTGGTGTTGGCCGTCGATGCGAACGATTTCATCAACGGCAATGGGTACCGTCACTTTTTTGCGCAGTTCACGTAATTGCGTGGCCGACCGACATGGTTGCTCAATGTATTCAATCGGAACTGATTGCAGTTCACTGATGGTGTCAACTGCCTGCGCAATACCCCATCGGCCATTGGCGTCAAGTCGAATAAGTAACTTGTTTAATTGTCCTGCGTCAACGAATGCTCGGACAATTTCTTGTACACGCTCGACGTCCTGATCCACGTCAAGTCCTACTTTAATTTTTATAGTGGTGCAGCCAAATTCGTTCAGCGCCCTAGCGCTCCCCAGATAGGAATCCTCGTTGTCCCCAATAATTGCGTTTACCGCGACGCTTGAATTTTCTGGATACTTAAGTGGAACAAATGCCGATTCCAATGCGGCACGTAGCCATAAGGAATCTTGGATGGGCGTGTAGTTGGGAAATGGACTGAACTCACCCCAACCCAAAGGCCCCGCTAAAAGAATCCCCTCTCGCGTCCGAACTCCTCGAAACTCTTCTTGCAAGGTAAGCGAAAAGAACTCAAGTTCGGGAAAAGCATGCAACATAGCAACTACGGCCGCTTCGGGAAGCGTCCAAAATCAGGTTCCCGCTTTTCCTTGTAAGCATCGCGACCTTCTTGGGCTTCCTCGGTCATGTAAAACAGAAGTGTTGAATCCCCCGCCAGTTGTTGAATCCCGGCAAGACCGTCGTCGACTGCATTATGTGATGCCTTCAGCATGCGAAGTGCGAGAGGCGACATGGTGAGCATTTGTGATGCTAAGTCGCAAGTCGCAATCTCAAGGTCTTCAAGGGGAACTACCTCGTTGACCAAGCCCCAGTCGTAGGCCTGCTCGGCACCATATTGATTGCATGTGTACCAGACTTCACGCGAGCGCTTTTGTCCCACGATTCGTGCGAGTAGGCCTGATCCGTATCCACCATCGAATGAACCAACTCTGGGACCGGTTTGACCAAAGCGCGCATTGTCGGCAGCAACGGTCAGATCACACACGACATGGAGAACATGGCCACCACCAATTGAATAGCCGGCAACCATGGCGATTACGGGCTTAGGCAGTCGGCGGATCTGGATCTGAAGGTCAAGAACGTTGAGGCGACCAATTCCCTTCTGGGCAACCTCGTCGTCGCCGATGTAGCCATCATTTGCGCGGACCACTTGATCCCCTCCGGAGCAAAATGCGAGATCCCCTTGGCCCGTCAAAATGATTACACCCACTCGATCATCGTCGCGGGCTGCATTGAATGCATCACTTAACTCAAAAAGGGTCTGCGGCCGAAATGCATTTCGCTTTTCTGGTCGGCAGATCGTAATCTTTGCTATTCCCTGATAGGCACCAGTGCCCAGACTGTAGGTGATATCGCTGAATTCCCCGACACTTTGCCAAGCACACGCCGCTGTAATGGACGAGTGGGCTGGATCTGTCCAGGCCGGTGATTCAGTTGGCGCGACCGGGGGCAGTACATAACGTTTGCGAGTGTCCATGTGCCGAGATTACCTGTATCTCCTATTCTCGGCTCGTGGCCGACTCAACTATTCGTGAAATCGAACTCACCCAGATACCTCCCGGTAGCCCTGGTGTCGCCACGGCATTCGATGCCCTAAGCGAAGCTCTCGCCAACGAACAGGTTTTTGCTCCCATTCCACAGCAAAGCCGTCACTACTCCAGCCACCAGATCCAGGCGATCCGGGAAGCAATCAATCCCAGCACTCCGTGTCACAGCCACACGGCCGCGATTCTGACGACTTCAGGGTCAACGGGAAATCCCCGCGGGGTTGAACTCAGTTACTCCCAGCTGAGCGCAATGAATGACTTTGTAAATTCAGGCGAGGTCGTTGGAGTGCAACTTGATGCGCCACCACAGTGGATTTGCGCGCTGCCCGTTACATCTGTTGGCGGAGTCAACGTTCTGACCCGTTCAATCGCGGCCGGGGTACCCCCCATCGCACTCGAAAGCATTGCTGGTGGTTCCACTTTTGATCCTGATGAATTCGCGAACTCGGTGGAAAGAAGCAAAGACGAACCTGTGTTCGTCTCATTGGTGCCCACCCAGCTTCGCAGGCTCCTTAACTCACAACTTGGTGCCCAGGCACTTCGCCGTTGCACAGCCATTTTGATCGGTGGCGGGCCAACTCCAACCAACGACTTCTTGCAGGCACAAGATCTCGGACTTCCAGTCAGCTACACCTATGGCATGACCGAGACTTCCGGTGGATGCATATTCAGCGGGAAAAACGGGCCCGGCACGAATTTCACACTTGATCCGGCTGACTCCCGAATAACTCTTCACGGTCCGAGCATCGCTTCGGGCTATCGACCCATCGGCGGGCGGGCTTTCACACCATTTAACTCAACATTTGCCACCGATGATTTTGGGGTCGCGGATTTAATTGGACAATTAGAAATTCTCGGCAGACTCGATGACATTGTTGTGATCAACGGGGTAAATATCTCGCGGACCGCAATTGCCAAGATCATCGAGGAAAATCCCTCAGTGCAAAGTTGTTATGTGCTTCCCAATCTCACCGCGCTGATAGTTGCCACACCCGTGGACTTTGAAGGTGTATCGGGAAGCATCCGTCACCAAATCGTACAAAAACTCGGATCTATTGCGATACCCACTTTCCGCGTAGTCACGCAACTCCCGACCTTGCCAAATGGCAAACTTGATCGAGTCACAATCACGAACCTCTACGGTTAGCCCGTGGCCACGACAAGTGAATGGATTCAGGGCGCTCGACCGCGTACGCTTCCCGCAGCAATTGCACCCGTGCTGGTAGGAACCGGAATCGCCCAGCATGCTGATTCATTCAATATCGTTCGGGCACTCTTAGCTCTAGTCGTTGCACTTGCCCTTCAAGCCGGGGTGAACTATTCAAATGACTACAGCGACGGGATCCGCGGGACCGACAGCCATCGCGTGGGTCCGGTGCGCCTAGTGGGTCAGGGGCTTGCTCAATCCCACGAAGTGAAGCGGGCTGCATTCCTGATGTTCGCATTCGCGATGGTCAGCGGATTAATAGTGGTTCTGCTCACTCAAGCGTGGTGGCTGCTCCTAGTCGGCGCAGCGAGCGTGGCAGCTGCTTGGTTCTATACCGGTGGGTCACGACCATATGGTTATGCTGGTTTTGGTGAAATTTTTGTTTTCATCTTTTTTGGAATCGTGCCAGTCATGGGGACGGCTTATGTGCAAACTTTGGAGCTCACCGTCGGTGCTTTCATTGCTTCCGTCGGCGTGGGTGCACTCGCTTGTTCCATCCTGATCACCAACAATTTGCGTGATATTCCCGGCGACACCGAGCACGGAAAACTCACACTGGCGGTTCGACTCGGCGACGCGCGCACCCGGAAGCTTTACGTTGCTTGCGTCGCTGTGGCTTTCATCGTGCCTGCACTCCTGATAGTTCCCTTTGGCCCGTGGGCTGCCCTGGGCTACTTGGCCATGCCCTGGGCTCTCCTGCCGATTAAATTAGTTCGTCGCGGGGCCCGCGGGCCCGCCCTGATCCCCGTCCTCATAGCTACCGGGAACGTCCTGCTGATTTACGGAGTTGTCCTGGGTCTTGGGCTCGCCCTCTAGATAGTCCTCTTTGGCGGCGGCGGCATCAATACGTTCATTGAGTCGGCGGAAGAATCCAAACATCGATTGACTCATGGCATCTCGCTGTTTCCCCAGAAAAATAATGCTGAAGATCGCTGAAAGCAGGAGCGCCAGCGTAATAGCCAGCACCCCCCTGACCGGAGTCAGAAACTGGATGACGAACCAAACCACGGCCACCAGCGCCAATCTGATGGTTGTGTAAGTTACCCAGGCCATTGACTTGTTCTTCACCCCCTAAACGCTACCCCGACGAGGTTTGCGATTATGGCGTACCCTTAGATTTTACCAACTGGCAATTTGAGTGGGTAGCAAGGAACAATGCAGGACCGACATTCCACGGATTTGTGAGGAGGGCCATGATCAAGGTAGCTGGAGCTTTAGTAGGAATCGCTTTCTACATTTATTCGATTATCGATGTCCTGCGCAGCGAGAAGAGCCACACCCGCACGCTCCCCAAATACGTCTGGCTCCTGATCGTGATCGTGTTACCAATTATTGGCGGAGTGATCTGGTTGCTGTTGGGACGCCCCTGGCCCGCCGGCGGCTTGCCGGGGCGAAAGTCCGAGCCCAGCGCCCCTGACGATGATCCTAAATTCTTGCGAAAGCTCGATGATGACGTGTGGGTCGACAAAATGCGTAAACGACGCGAGCAAAATCCCTGAGTGACAGCCTTTTTGCGACTGGGCTACACACCCGCGTAACTGTGCAGGCTGTTAATAAAGATATTGACCCCAAAATAGTTGATCAGAAATGATAGCCAACCGACCAGTGCGATGACCGAGGCTTTCTGGTGTTTCCAACCGGCCGTTGAACGCGCGTGCAAGTACGCAGCGAAGACCACCCAGGTAATAAATGCCCATGTTTCTTTGGGATCCCATCCCCAGTATCTGCCCCACGCATTTTCAGCCCAAATTGCCCCTGCGACAACAGCAAAAGTCCAGATGGGAAACGAGAAAGAAATGATTCGGTGGGTGAGCCCCTCCAGTTTTTCTCGTGATGGCAGTTGCCTAAACCAGCCTTTGTCTGAGATCAAGGACAGACCTGCGGTTGCAGCTCCCACCGTGAAGGCCCCGCCGCCAATAATCGCGGCAAAGACGTGGATGACGAGCCAGTAGGACTTCAAAGCCGGAACTAGCTGGGCCGCCTCTGTGTACAACACCGTTACGGCTAAACCGAGGGTTAACAGGGTCGGGATTGTGACAAAAAGCCCCAGCCATCGCAAATCTCGCTGGGTTGACCACACCAGGAATACCAGCAAGATTCCTAACGCCGAAGTAATAGAAAATTCGTACATGTTGCCCCAGGGCACCCGTCCGGCCCACATGCCACGTAGAACGATTCCCACCAGGAGCATTGCCGCTGATAGCCAGGTGAGAGACATGCCAATATTTGCCGCCCGGTGGCCGGGCTCAAGCCGAGTCACTTCACTCACCGATTCTTGCAACCTTGATCCACCGGATTCGACCAACACTTTCGCTGATTCCATTTGGATCTGTGACTCTTTTCGCCGTCCCGCAGCGAAAGAGACTGAAAATAGTACTGTTGCAATGAACAGGGTAACCATGGCAGCGTAGATGAAATTATTACTCGAATCTGCTAATCCCAAGCTATCCATCACAGCACTTTCCCTTTCAGTAATTCAACAAGTGCGTCAACCTGCTCTGTTGCATCGTGACCGGACGCTTTGGCGATCCCGGCGACCTCAACCTTAACCCGGCCCCCCGGTGTGCGCCCGGGAACCTCTCCGACCTTGACCCAGATACGACGACGTTGGACAAACAGACTCAAACTCAGTCCAGCAATTGCCAGGATTGCCGCAGTCAAAGCCAGCTCCTTGCCCGGGTCGTAGGCGAGCTGAAACGAGGCCCAGCGCTCATATCCGGTGAATTCGATGCTTCCCGCGCCTTGAGGCAACGTCCACCTCTGCCCAATCCGCAACGGATCGAGCCCGAGCTGGGTCATGTCCTCAACGTTGAGGGTGTAAATGCTCTGCGGCACACCGTCATCTAAACCAAGATCCCCCGCCCAAGCCCCGAAAAAAATGGAGACGTCGTCGGGCGCCGGAAAAATCGAGTGAGGTCCGCGGATTTCGTCGACTGCCGTTGTCGGTAGGAAGAGTCCGCGAAAGCCAAGCTGCGGATCTGCATCGGGAATCTTAATCACACCTGTTGATGTGAAATTGCCATCTTGTGGCAGAAATACGACAGCGTCGTCGAGAACTACTACACCCTGTGAATCGCGCACAATCAAGTGCGGTGCGTAGCCGTGTCCCACCAAAAAGACCTTTGCTGAATCAATTACTAGCGGCTGATTGACTTCGACCAAATGCGTCGTTGATCCTGACTCACCCGGCTGATCCACGACCATGTTTGCTTCAAAAAGCCTTGGCGCCCCCGACTGGGCATTTCCGCGTTCGAATTCAACATTAAAACTCTCAAGAGTGAAAGAAAACTCGGGGAGGTTATCTGCCGAGGAAAGTCGTCCACCGCCCCAAGCGTCGTACTGGGTCAAGGTATTGGAGAAACCTTCACCTTCACGAACGATGACATTGCCGCGCCAACCGAAGAGCCCCCCGATCCCAATCCCAACCAAAATTAGGATGAGTGAGAAATGGAAAACCAAGTTGCCGGTTTCACGCAAGTATCCCTTTTCGGCTGCAACCCAATGACCGCCGTTTGTATCCTGACCCACAACAGTTCGCCAGCGTTCCTTTTTGAGAATTGCGCGTGCGCCGGCAATGATCACTTCGGGCTCACCCGCAAATTCAAATTCGCCTCCACCAAATCGGGAGAGATTCTTGGGTGCAGACGGCGGCGGCCTTCGCATGGCTTTCCAATGCAGTCCAAGCCTGGGCAGGACACACCCAATCAGGGAAATGAACAGTAAAATGTACACAGCCGAATACCAAGGTGATCCGAACACGTCAAATAGTCCGACTGAATCAAAAATTGGCCCAAGCGTTGGGCTATCTGTGATCCACTGCTCAACCAAGATTGGGTTGGTGCCTCTCTGGGGCAAAATTGAACCGGGAATACTCGCAAGGGCAAGCAGGAACAGCAAAATCAGTGCTGTTTTCATGCTCGTGAGTTGCCGCCACAGCCACCGGAGAAACCCGCGCTGTGAAAGTGGGGGTAATGAAGTGCTCACTAAATCACCGTCTCAAACCCTGGTAACGTCACGCGAAGCCAAATGGTGAATTCGGTCCACGCTCCCGTGATCAGGAGCAATCCCACAAGCACCAGCATGACGCCACCGATTCGCATAATGGCCAGGTTATGTGTTCGCAAAAAGTTCAATGCTCGCGCAGTTCTGGAGAAGAATAAACCCAGCAGAATAAATGGCAGACCCAATCCGAGCGAATAGATCAGCGAAAGAAACGCACCTCGGGCCGCACTTGCCTCGGTAAATGCCAGGCTTTGCACGGCTGCAAGGGTGGGGCCGATACATGGTGTCCAACCAATTCCAAATGCAATGCCAAGAATCGGGGCACCGGCAACACCCCACCTGGGAATATGGTGAAAGCGATATTCACGTTGTAAGCCGGGGATCAGGCCCATAAAGGCGAGGCCCATAATAACCACGAGGACACCGAGAATCCGATTGATCCAATCCGAGTACTCCAGCAGGAGTGAACCGAAACCACCAAATAGGGCGCCATAGGACACAAAAACCACACTAAAACCGAGTACAAAAAGACTGCTTCCCAGCAGCACGCGCCCTTTTCGTCCCTGGGTGAGTTCGGCGCCGGTCAACCCGGTGATATAGCTGATGTACCCGGGAGCAAGGGGAAGTACACACGGGCTAAGGAATGCCAGAATCCCTGCAGCAAATGCAATGGGTACAGCAAAGATTAATGAGCCGCTATTAACGATCGGGGCAATGTTATCCATTTGGCGTTCCGGATTCTTCACGCAACGGCTCGATCATGGATCGCAGCGTTGCCGCTGTCACCACTCCCAGTGCACGAGCGGCAACCCTGCCTTTTTGGTCGATCACGATCGTTGACGGAATCGCTTGTGGGGGAAGCGAATCGTTGAATAGCAACTGAATTCGTCCGTCCGTGTCAACCAATGACGGGTAGGTAACATCGAATTTTCTGATGAAGGCCCGCGCTGCAGCATTTGAGTCTCGCGTGTTTAATCCAATGAATTGCACACCTTGATTCTCAAATTGTCTTGCGACTTCTTCCAACGCACCCGCCTCAGCTCGACATGGGGCACACCAGGAAGCCCACACATTGAGTACCACTATCTGGCCGGCGAAATCAGCTAGCTCTAAGGGATCTCCCAGCAGATCGACACCGGAAGCATTTGGTGCAACTTGACGCTGCTCGGGCGGCAGGACTGTGATGGAACCATCACCAGAAACAAAACCTGCATCTGTTCCTGGGTCAGTCGAACAGCTGGTAAGCGTCAGTGCGATTACGACAAATATTGCCCAGGTTGCCCGAGTAAGCGCGTGCATACGTAAATGCTAAGCGCCAGCGATCTTGCTGGCCATCTCAAGTAGATCTCTCGATGGTTCTGAATACGTAATCGCAACCAAGCCCTCGTCATCAAAAGTCAAAGAAGTCACAGATGCCAGGGTGCATTGGCGCGAACGTGGGTCATGCCACAGCCTACGGTTCTCCGCAGCCAGCCGAGCAATCCAAATTGGTAGCTGATGGCTCACGAGAACCGCCTCGCGGCCCTGGGCCTGCGCACGCGCCGACTCGATTGCTGCGCTCATCCGGGTAGCAACGGTGTCGTAGGGCTCGCCCCATGAGGGCTTGAAGGGGTTCCACAGGTGGCGCCAGGTCTTGGGCTGCTTAAGAACCCCGTCGCCAACGCTTACCCGCTTGCCCTCGAAAATATTTTCGGCCTCGATCAAGTCTGAATTCGTGACGATCTCGACCCTATGAGTTTTTGCAATTGGCGCCGCAGTTTGTTGGGCGCGTTCCATCGGCGAGGAAATAACCGCAGCTATATCGCGATTGGCCAGTGCGCTGGCGGCACGATCAGCCATCTCCAGGCCAAGATCGCTGAGGAAGTAGCCCGGAAGCCGGCCGTAGAGGACCCCCTGCGGGTTGTATACCTCACCATGGCGCAGCAAGTGAACCGTCGTGTGACCCGATACAGCAGACATGGGACCTACTTCGTGCTCTTGCGCCGCGCGACCGGCCTCCGACGACTTGGCCGCCAGGAAACTTCACCACTTTCAAGTGCAGCGTCTCGCAAGCTTTCGGCATGAACGGAGAGTGCATCGACTAAGGCAAGTGGCGTGTTGACTTCAGCAAGGACATCGACCCGAAGGCCATGTTCTGCCGCCGTCTTCGCGGTCTGTGGGCCAATGCAGGCAACAACGGTTGTCGCATGTGGCTTCCCGGCAATTCCCACCAGATTTCGAACTGTGCTGCTCGACGTGAACAGCACCGCGTCAAATCCACCGGTCTTGATAGCTTCGCGGGTGTGAGCGGGAGGTGGTGCTGCGCGAACGGTTCGAAATGCCGTGATGTCTTCAACTTCCCAGCCCAGTTCAATTAAGCCTGCAACCAACGTGTCGGTTGAAATATCAGCTCGGGGAAGGAAAATTCGATTGATCGGATCCAAGAGACTGTCGTAAGGTGGCCATTCCTCCATCAATGCCGTGGTGTTTTGATCACCCGGTGGAACCAAATCGGGCTTCACGCCAAAATCAATGAGGGCCGCGATGGTTGACGCTCCGACGGCTGCAACCTTCAGCCCAGAGAATGAGCGGGCGTCCAATCCATATTCCTCGAGTTTTTCTCGAATCGCGCGTACCGCATTAAGGGAGGTGAAGCCAACCCATGCGTAACGGCCAGAAACCAATCCGTTGACCGCACGATCCATCTGCTGCGGGGTCCGTGGAGGCTCAACCGAAATTGTTGCTACTTCACTGGGAACTGCGCCATGGGATTTGAGAACCTGCATCATTTCAGCAGTGTTGTCTTGGGTGCGTGGAATGAGAACCCGCCAGCCAACTAGTTCTTTCTTTTCAAACCAGTTGTACTTCTCCCGTTGATCAATTACTTCACCAACAACCACAAACCCGGGCCCGGAATCCTTTGAGTTTTTCAGTAGGGCACCCACTTCGCCGAGGGTGGATACTGTTGTGCGTTGATCAACAGTCGTGCCGTTGCGAGTGATCGCGATCGGCGTTGCGAGATCGCGTCCGGCTTTAATCAATTTGTCCGCGATTGTGGTCGCTAAATCGCTACCTTTAAGGAAGACGAGGGTCTCACGGGGACTGATCAAATTTTCCCATTCAATCCCGGGGTCCTGTGCATCAAGAATTCGTACTTCATGGGACTTTCCGCCCGTCAGGTTAAAGCCTGCGAATGCCGGTATGCCGGTTACTTCGCTGACTCCAGGGACAAGTTCAAAGTGGGCATGTGAACGGCGAAGAACCGAAATCTCGGGGATGAGTGCGCCCGAAACGATCGGGTCTCCGAGAACCAACCGCACAACTAATTGCGATTCACGCGCGAGTTCTAGCACCAACTTGGCCGCTTCCGCTGGCTCAAGTTCCATTTCATCTTCGCCAACTGCAACGACTACCTTGTCTTCATTGACATAAGTCGCAGCGATATGGCGCGCATGTACGTCAGTGACAACCTTGTCTGCCTTTTCAAGTAGGCGAACGGCTCGCATGGTTAACAACTCTGGGTCACCCGGTCCCGCCGCAATGAAAACGATTGAACCCAGCGTGGCCTTTTTGCGCGGTGGGGTCGGCACAACCTCCACGCCTTCCAGAGCTGAAGATTTCGCTGCGGTATTCGCTCCAGCAGTTGTTTTCTTCACTGCGGGCTTTTTCGGTGTTGTCACTTGGGCTGCCTCTTTTGTTGGCGGTGAACTGGGCTTGGGGGGGATTGGTGTTGGTGTTGGTGTTTTCGCACGTGTACTCACGCGATGTCCACCTGGCTAAGATCGTGCGGGCTCGGTTCAGAGTCCAACTTTTGATCGTGGAATGCGAGAATTTGTAATTCGACGGCTAGATCCACTTTTCGCACTTCGACCTCTTCGGGCACTTTAAGGAATACCGGTGCAAAGTTGAGAATGCTCACGAGTCCCGCTTCGATCATGAGGTCAGCGATTTCCTGTGCCGACTCCGCAGGGGTGGTGATTACTCCGATATTTGCATCATTTTTCGAGACAACTGCCCCTAAGTCGCTTACGGGCATGACTGTGAATGATTCTTGGCCGCACAGCAGCGTATTTCCTACCAGCTCATGATCTCGGTCAAATATCCCGACAATATGAAAACCTCGGGCGCCAAATGCGCGGTAGGAAGCCAGCGCTCGACCCAGATTTCCCATTCCGACAATCACAATTCCACGCGACTTGGTCACGCCCAGTTCGCGCGCGATCTGAAAGGTGAGGTAGGAAACGTTGTAGCCGACTCCACGCGTTCCAAATGATCCGAGGTGCGAGAGGTCTTTACGCAGCTTTGCTGGACTCACCCCGCAGGCAGCAGCGAGCTCTTCGCTAGCAATTGTAACAACCTCTTGGGATCCAAAAGTTGACAATACGCGGTGGTAAACGGGCAGCCGGGCAATGGTTGCCGCCGGGATGCCACCGGGTTTACGGCTGGGAAGAGTCACTGTTTTTACCTCGGGTTAAAGGGCACGCGGGATGCGTGTTCGATTGTGATTGCGGCCTTGTGAAGCGGGGTTACCCCTTGGCGCGCAGTTAATGATCGGCTTCGCTGTGCATTACGCGGTAACGGCCGAAACTATATTCAATTGAGCGGCCAGATATCAAATATTACCGGACGCCAATGTCCGATTATCGAACTATTGACGCGAAAGTTTGGCAACCAAGCGATCTCGATTCACCCGCCAGAAGTCAAAAGGCTCCCCATCGACCAAGATGACCGGGATTTTTTCCCAATACAGATCGGCCAAATTTGGATCCTCGGTAATGGACTCGACCCGAAATTCTTGACCCAGTTGTTCACACACTTGGGATACCACTTCGATTGCCTGCTCACACAAGTGACAATCGGGTTTACCGACCACCGTAACGCGCGGCGGTCGGGTCACACTTGCTCAATCATTTCGCCGTACACCTCACGCAAACGACCTTTGGCAATTTTCCCGCTTGCCGAGCGCGGTAAGTTTCCAACGATGCGAATCTGGGTTGGGCATTTAAATCGTGCAAGGGATTTGGCAACAGCTTCGGAGATCAATTCGACTGTGGCCCCAGATCCCGGCGCCAACACGACGAGCGCGCTCACCCCTTCGCCTGTTTCGGCGTCAGGTCGACCCAGAACCGCGGCCTCTGCAATATCGTCGAGCGCTTCAAGGGCCACTTCAACCTCGCGCGGGAAAACATTGAAGCCGTTGACAACTATCAACTCACGTCGACGATCAACCAAATGCAACGCACCAGTTTCATCTTGGTAACCAATGTCTCCCGTGCCAAACCACCCTTGAGAGTCGGGTCCGCCATCGCGGTCAGGCCAGTAACCCAGGAAAACTCCTGGACCCTTCACCCAGATCTCCCCCGGATCACCAATTTCAGAATCTTCTCCCGAGTCCGCCACAATTCGAATAGCTGTTCCAGAAATTGGTAAACCCACGCAACCTGGGCGAGCTCGAGAATCAACGACCGTTGACGCAATGACCGGGGATGCTTCCGTCATGCCATAACCCTCAAAAATACGCATGCCTGTGAGCTCCTCAAAACGATTGAAAACTTCCACTGGCAATGGAGCCCCTCCGCTGGAGAGCAATCGGACCGGGCGCATTGCAGTCGCAACGAAGGGAACTCGCGACCACATCAGGTACATTGCCGGAGCGCCAGCGACCGTTGTTACATGTTCGCGAGAAATTACGTCAAGGGACTCAGCGGCATCAAAGCGGTCAAGAATGACCACCGACGCACCCGCCGCAATTGCCACTGTTAGAACCGTATTCAACCCATACACGTGAAATAGCGGCAAGACTGCGAGCACCGTGTCTTCAGCACTCACGATTGGTGGGTTACGTAACTCAAGCAATGCAGAAACGTTGCTCACCAAATTGGCGTTGGTGAGCATGGCCCCTTTTTGGCTTCCGCCAAAACCCGAAGTGAACAGAAGTAGGCCGAGATCGTCGGGTGCAATTTGTGGGAAGACAATTTGCAAGTCAGATTTGCGAGTCAAGTTCCGAATCGAATCTTTGACCAATTTCCGAATTGACTCGCGAGCCGAAGTTATCTCTTCGCACAGCATTGCTGGACAAGAATCCGGGACCGAGCCCGCACCCAGTTCTGCAAATTTAGCTGACACCAAAAGGACCTTGGCTTTGGATATCTCAAGGATTTCCGTGATTTCCGAAGACGTATATTCAGGATTCAACGGGATGGGAACCAGTCCGGCGCGAACAATTCCGAAATAGGAAACTACGAACTCAATTGAGTTCTCCATCAGCATGGCAACGCGATCACCGCTGCGCGAAGGGTCTAGCCCCCCGTGTAGTAGCGCAGCTGCTGTCGCGCTCACTCGAGAATCCAAAGCAGAGTAGGAAACGCGCTCACCGGATTCCACTTCAATTAACGCAATTCGTTCTGGATCATTGAGTGCCGAGTTTCGCAAAAAATCAGCAACCGTCACCACGCGATTGACCGCCACAGTTCCGCTACCTAAATTTACCGCGTTCACACACCGAGTTTGCCACATCACCGGATCTGGGGACGCACGGTGAGTACTCTTTCTCTGTGTCGCCCGAAAAACCCGCCAAGAATGGGAATGTCTTAGAGACCTTCCGCCAGTCTGGCCTGGCCTCGGCAGCCGCGGCTCACCATTCGCGCAGCGCCGAACGAGGCGGCGGCTCCTCCGCCGCGTTCTTTGACGTTGATAACACGATAATGCGGGGAGCGTCCCTATTCCACTTCGCGGCTGGTCTTGCGAAACTCAAATATTTCTCTGGCCGTGACATTTTTGGATTCGGCGTCAAGCAAATGAAATTTGTACTTTCGGGGTGCGAGGACTTAGAAGATGTGGCGTCAGCCACGGAAGCCGCCCTCACATTTGTTCAAGGTCGCAGTGTGGAAGAACTGACCCGTTTAGGCGAGATAGTTTTCGATCAACGAATGGTTGACAAATTGATTCCGGGCACGTTGGCATTGGCTCAGCAACATATTGATGCCGGTGAAGATGTCTGGCTGGTCACTGCAACCCCGGTTGAGCTTGCCGACTTGATCGCCCGACGTCTTGGATTAACAGGTGCACTAGGAACGGTCTCCAAAACCGAGAATGGCGTCTACACGGGAAAGCTAGATGGATACCCACTACACGGTTTAGCCAAAGCCGAGGCCGTGCGGGCTCTCGCCAGTAGTGAGCATTACGACCTCAGCACCTGTTATGCCTACTCCGATTCGGCAAATGACATTCCAATGCTATCAATCGTTGGATCTGCCACCGCCGTAAACCCGGATCCAGATCTGCGTGCCTACGCCAAGAAAATGGATTGGGAGGTCAGCGACTTTCGCAAACGCGCGCAATTGCGCGAAAACGCAGTGCCCGTTGCCACTACTGCCGGCGGAATCGCATTCGGCCTCACCGCCGGTTACGCACTGGGCCGAATCGCCCGCGGTTTAAAAAATACTTGAACGCGTGGCTAGTAATTCCCGAATAGTTTGGGTGAGTACCCCTCTCACATAATCCGAGCAGGCGAATGCATCCGATGGGCTATCTGACTCCGGTGGTGCAATTGGGGTGCCAAATGAAATGGTCCACTTACTGGGAAATGGAATCAGACCCAGCGGACCGAGCATCGGGAAAGTAGGGGTCACCGGAAGATAGGGAATGTCAGCCCAATCAAGTAACCCTTCGACGCGCGCGACGAGCGGATACGCCTCTTCAGATCCAATGACCACGGTGGGGATTATGGGGACTTGATTAACCGCAGCCAGGCGAGCGAAACCGGCGCGACCGAATTCCTGCAATTGGTAACGGTGCTCAATTGTCTTACCGACCCCGTTCACCCCTTCGGGCCACACGCCGACCAGGTGGCCGGCCTGAAGCAACTCGCTGGCAGTGTCGAAATGAGCGGGATGCACATTCAAATGCGCCATCAATTCCCGCGTGGGCTCTTGGAAAAGGAAGTCAGCCCCCAAAAGGTGCAGTGCACGGGATGAGTTTTTTTCAAGAGCATGCACGACCATGAGGGCATCGATCGCGAAAGCTCCCGCGTGGTTGCCGACGAAAAGAGCCGGCCCGGATGCCGGGATATTTTCCGAACCCAAGACTTGGGCGCGAAACCAGTCCCGATAAATGGGCTCTAGAAGGCCGTCAACGAACCTACGAGCCAAGAAGCTAGGGCCCTTGGCCGCAAAATCCGGATCGTTGTACATGAGCGTACCGGGGTGCGGGACCTTGTGTACTACTTCTTGTTTCTGCGCTGGACTCGCGTGCGACGCAACAGTTTGCGGTGCTTCTTCTTAGCCATCCGCTTGCGACGTTTTTTAATTACTGAGCCCATTAATAATTCCCTTACTTGAAGTAAATGTCGTTCAAAGCAAACTGAAGTGTATCTGTGGCCACCCGCAACGCATGTTGGGAGGTTCCTTGGAAGCCTTTAGGCGGTTTCGATGATCGAATCGCGCAAATAGTCCTGCACCGCCTGTTCAGGCACTCGGAATGAACGACCGACCCGAACGGCTGGCAATTCACCATTGTGTACCAAGCGGTAGACCGTCATCTTGGACACGCGCATCACTCCGGCAACTTCCGCCACGGTCAGAAAACGTATGTCGCCGAAAGATGCTATTGACATGCGGTGCTCCATAATGTGAGACGTTACGGGAATCACTTCCCTTGAACCGGACGATCGAACAATAGTAGGTAACCCTGGCGTGGCGCGACCGGATACCCGAAAAAACTCAAAGTTTTTGGATTGACACGCTAGAACCAGGAATTAACTTCTGGGTCCAAGCCGAAAAAGCCGAAAGATGCCAGCCTGGTTTCCATGATTGCCGAATCAACCGGATCCTCCGCATTAAATCCTTGATCAATTGGTGTGGCCCAAGGATTCTGCCCGTCTGAGAGGCTTTCTCCACTAGGTACACCGAGCTCAGCATCTACAAATTCCCGGTAGTTCCGTGGAATTGCCGCGTCTTTTGGCAACTCGCTCTCACTCATCACCGCCAGTAGATTCGCCCAACTCCGTGGTACCGCATCGGCCAGGTCGTATCCCCCGCCTCCCACGGCGACGAGTTTGCCACCGTGGCGATGGGCGAGTCGGTGGATCCCCTGATAAGCGTAACGCTGCCCATCAACGCTTAACGCCAGGTGCGTGAGCGGATCGTGGATATGGGAATCTGCGCCATTTTGGCTAAATGTGAGCTCCGGGGCAAAAACATCCACGATTTGTGGCACCACCGAGACGAATGCCCGTAGCCAGCCCTGGTCGCCGGTGCCGGCGGGTAGTGCAAGATTGACGCAGCTCCCGGGCGCCTTGGGCCCACCCGTTTCGTGTGGAAATCCGGTTCCGGGAAACAGCGTGTGCGGGCTCTCATGAATTGAGATGGTGAGTACCCGCGGGTCATCGTAAAAAATATTTGCAACTCCATCGCCATAATGGGCATCGATATCGATATACGCGATTCGCTTTGCCCCCTGCTCTAGCAAGTCATAAATAGCTACCGCGATGTCGTTATACACGCAAAACCCGGACGCACGCCCACGCTGGGCGTGATGCAGTCCCCCCGCAAGGTTCACGGCATGGTGTGCGTCTCCGTGCCACACCGCATTTGCCGCCATCAGGGTCGCTCCCGCCACCCGAGCCGAAGCCTCGTGCATACCTGCAAAGACCGGGTTGTCGCTGCTCCCAAGTCCAAAATCCAGGGCCACCTGTTCCGGATTTTTACCCACACGGGTGACGGCATCAAGGTAATCCCCACTGTGTGCTCGCAGCAGTTGCTGATGTGTCGCTGGGATTACTGGACCAACCAAATTTTCCGCCGAAATGATTCCTAGTTCCTGGGCAAGACGCATGGCCAACGCAACTCGAATTGGCGCAAGTGGGTGCGATGGCCCAAAGTTATATTGCACAAGTCGTTCATCCCACGGGATGTAAATGGGCAGTGTCACGGGAGTGAACTCAGCCTTTACCAAGTTCCATCGAACGTGCAACCCCTGCAGCCAATGCCGATCTGACCGTTTCACCCACGCGTTGTGTATCAAGGACTTCCATGGCGGCTTGGGTGGTTCCACCGGGGGACGTCACCTGCCGACGCAAATCACCAGCGGTCAGCTCAGTTCGTGCCAAAAGTTCCCCAGACCCTCTCAGCGTTGCCCGAACCAGTTGATCGGCTAACTCCCCACTGAGTCCAAGTTCCTGTGCACCCTCCTGCAAATACTGCGCGAGGTAGAACAGGTACGCCGGGCCGCTTCCCGACAGTGCGCCCACCGCGGCCTGCTGGGCTTCTGGAACCACGAAGACGTCGCCGACGGCGCCCATAAGTTCAACGGCAATTGCAATAGCGTCCTCGGAGCTACCTTGGCCACCACTCACACAAGTAACGCCCATGTGAATTTGCGAAGGAGTATTCGGCATCGCCTTTATGATTTGATTGGTCTGCGGGAAACACTTTCCGATGAACTCGGTGGTCACTCCCACCGCGACCGAGATCACGATCGCACCAGGAGCAATAAATGGCGCGAAATCTGCAAGAATCTCCTTGATAATTTGTGGTTTGATTGCAATTACAACAACATCACACGTGGAAAGTACCTGGCGATCCTCGCTGACCTCAATGCCCAGTGAGCCCTCTAGGTGCTGATATTTGTCCACATCACGAACCACCGCCACAATGCTGGCGTCGGACCGCGTCCACCCAGAGATCAGCGCTTGCCCCATCGAACCGGACCCGATCACACCGATTTTCTTGACGGACGACAAGGTATTCATCACTTCACTCTGCCATACCGGGTAGCGGTTTTGTTGGATCAAGCAAGTCTTGAACCATTGGCGACACCCAGGCGACTAACTGATCTTGGGACACACTCGCAAGCGGCTCGATCTCCAGGAAATATCGGTAGGCAATCACGCCGGTTAAATATGAACTAATCAGTGCCCCTCGGATTCGAGCATCAGGGATGCCCATCAAAATCAAGGCACGATCAACCACAGCGCTTTGGAAGTAGTCCGAAAGCGGCTTGATCACGGCAAACATGTCAACACCTGTGCTCAAGGAACGTCCAGCATTTGCAGCCTTAAGTAGGTCCTCACGAACCTGCTGGTCGGCAACTAGCTGAAGTGTTCCCCGCACAAGACGCTCACCCATCCCGTGAATTCCTGGGGCGACCAAGGCGGGGATCGCTTTCTGTGGATCACTCGGGAAAGACATCGCGGCCGCAAACAATGCTTCCTTGTTCGAATACAGGTTGGAGATAACGGTTGGCGCCACTCCTGCCGCCGCCGCAATCGACTTAATAGTGGTCCTTGCGTAGCCGGAATGCAGAAACATGGACCGAGCGACCCCCACAATTCCGCCGTCTTCTCGTTCTTCCTCCTGGGCCATGGCCTACTCCTCTCCACTGTAAAACACTTGATGGGGAAACACTTGCCGAACAAAATCAAGACTGGCCCGCACATCGGAAATGCGTTCATCACGATCGGTAGCCGACCGAGTCGTAATTTCAGCGATAATGTTTCCAGTAAAGCCACTATTTTTGAGGAATTCCAGTCCTTCGCGCACCGGCTGGGTTCCCCTGCCAGGCACTAAGTGCTCATCGGCTGGGGAGTCGGTACCGTCCGCAAGGTGAATGTGCTTCAAGCGCTCGCCGAAATCACGCATCATTTCCATGGGATCAGTTCGCGAAACAGCCGTGTGCGAAAAATCCAAAGTGACATTTTCGTAATCCTGTTTTCTTATGTCCCAGTCGGGAGAATAGGCAGGAAACGACCCAGGGCCTGCCCGCCAGGGGTACATATTTTCGACGGTGAAACCCACCGGCGAATTCGTGTTGAGTTCAGAGATCCCTTTTTCAAAGTTTTTTGCATATTCGCGCTGCCAGCGAAATGGCGGGTGCACGACAACAGTCGTGGCGCCCACTAATTCAGCGACTTCACGGGCCTTGTCCAGTTTTCCCCACGAGTCTGTCCCCCAGACTCGTTGAGTGACTAACAGGCACGGGGAATGCAACGACAGGATGGGGAGTTGATAGTGCTGAACAAGATTCCGCAGTACCGTCGAATCTTGACTCATGGCGTCCATGCCTACCATTACTTCAACCCCGTCATAACCGGTAAGAGCCGCGAGTTCAAAGGCGGCAGCCGTAGATTCAGGAAAGACTGAAGAAGTCGAAAGGCCTATCTTCATGGCGCGTTCGTCTCGACCGGCTCCTTGGGTGCGCGCCTCCATCGGTCGGTCACCCGGGTAGCAATCCCGACAGCAACAGCGCCGGCCAGCCCTACCGCGACCGAAATAAGGCTATAGCGCTCTGGTCCCAAGGAGAGTGCAAAAATGTTTGAGAGCCACGGGATGTAGAGCACCGCGACAAACGCCGCACCCATCAGGGCCACGAGCGTGAGCCTGATCACATTGAGTGGGCGTGCCGATTGCGCCAGAACTGCCAGTGTCACGATAAATAACGTGATGGTCGCCGCTGACTGAGCGTTAAATAGCGGTTCATCAAAATAAAAGGCTACTCCGTAACTCGTGAATGATGCCACCGCGGCAATCACGCCGGCCGGGATCGCGAACGACAGCACTCTGCGAAAGAATCCAGGCCGAAATCTTTCAACATTGGGCATCAATGCGAGAAAAAAACCAGGAATTCCAATTGTCAATGCACTCACCAATGTTAAGTGGCGCGGTAAAAATGGGAACGCAACTGCGAAGATCACCGTCGCGCTACTCACGATCATGGCATAAAAACTTTTAGTCAAGAAAACATCGGCGACGCGCTCGATGTTCCCTAACACTTTGCGCCCCTGCGCCACCACGTCGGGCATCATTTCCCACTGGTCATCAAGCAAAACTAATTGGGCCACAGCGCGCGTAGCATCTGAACCAGAACCCATCGCGATTCCAAGGTCTGCATTCTTAAGTGCGAGTACGTCGTTAACGCCATCGCCCGTCATTGCGACTGTTTTCCCGCGTGCATGCAGGGCATCTATCATGCCCTGCTTTTGCGCAGGCGTAACCCGGCCAAACACATTTGTGGTTGCAAGCACTTCGGCTACTTCATCGGTATTTTCTGGCAAATACCGCGCGTCGAATGGATGGTCCGCACCTGGCACACCGGCCTCTTTGGCAATTGCACCTACCGTCTGCGCATTATCACCCGAAATCACTTTTACATTGACTCCCTGGCTTAGGAAATATGCGACCGTCTCAGCTGCATCTGGGCGCAGAGTCTGACTGATCACAACGAGCGCAGCGCACTCAACTTCTCCCAGCTTTTCTTCTGAAGTAACCCTCGGTGAACCCTTCGCCAACTTTGCGAGCACTAAAACCCGAGCACCCGATGCGGCGCTGCTGTTCGCTCGCTCCAACATTTGGGAATTATTCGGAGCAACCATCTCCGGGGCACCCAACACCCACGAACTCTGATCAGAAAAAGTTGCGCTCGACCATTTACGGGAACTGGAAAACGGGACCGAATAGCTCACTTGCCAATCGGGGTTGGGGTAACCAGCCTGGATAGCGGCCAGCGTGGGATTCGCATTGGGCTGCGATGCGGCAACCGCCCCGAGGGCCGCTTGAATTTCCGCTATTTCCCATGTGCCCAGTGGGATTACTTCTTGAACCTGCATTCCGGGCTCGGTGAGAGTCCCGGTCTTATCCACGCATACGGTGTCAACTCGGGCTAAGACTTCGACGGCCGGCAGATCCTGAACAAGTACCCTCCTTCTCGCAAGTTCAATAACAGACACCGCCATTGCGATAGAGGTAAGAAGGACGAGTCCCTCTGGCACCATCGTGACAATGCCAGCGATTGTTCCTCTGATTGCCTCGTCGAGGGGCAACTGTGCCTCGATAAATTGCGAGAGAAAAAGTGTGATTCCCACAGGAAGTAGGAAATAGGAAACGTACTTGATGAACTTATTGATTGAATCGCGAAGTTCCGAATTCGTAGTTTGAAATTGTGTGGCCGCTTCGGTGAGGCCTGCCGCAAATGAATCGCGCCCAATCTTCGTTGCGCGCATGTACCCAGCACCCGCAACCACGAAGGAACCGCTCATGACCGAATCGCCCACTTGCTTGTCAACCGGATCCGCTTCGCCCGTGAGCAGGCTCTCATCAATTTCTAGACCCTGAGACTTTTCAATTTTTCCATCAACGACTAACTGATTGCCCGTGCCCAGCACGATGAGATCGCCGAGCACTATCTCTCGTGGGGTGATCTCTTGATCGGATCCATCCCGGCGAACAACTGGTTTCGCTTCCCCGATGACCGCAAGCCTTTCCAGGGCGCGAGCGGCGCGGTACTCCTGAATTGTGCCAATCAGAGTATTGGCCACAATGACGAAGCCGAAAAGGGAATCCTGCCACGGTGCCACGATCAACATGACTATCCACATTGATCCAATTAAGAAGTTGAACCAGGTCAGCGTATTTGCTGTGATAATGCTGGAAAGGCTCCGCGAATTAGCGTCCGGCGCATCATTAATTTGACCGGACGCGATCCGCTGTTCAACTTCGGCCCGGGTAAGCCCAGCAAAAGAGTCCAGACCAGCACTACGTGGGTGCTCACGGCTCATGCCACCACGTTACCTGAACCACAGAGCCAGCACATACTTCACGGTGCCCGTGCTGCACGAACTACCCAGTGGACCTAGGCTGAAGTAATGCCTGAAGTCCCCCTTGATTTCCCCAGAGCCTGGGTTGAGTTCGTCGACCCATCAGATGACGACCAATTGATCCGTTGCGATCTCACTTGGCTCACTTCAAAGTACAACTGCATTTTCGGTAGAGGCTGTAAAGGCATTGATGCCGAGCGTCCCGATGCGGGCTGCTGTTCCCACGGTGCTCATTTCTCTGAAAAGAAGGATGAGAAGCGAGTACGCAAATGGGTTAAGAAACTTACCCCCGAGCTGTGGGAGAACTACGAACTTGGACATGGGAAAAAAGGCTGGATTGAGAAAGAAGATGGGGCCGATAAAACCCGAGTCGTCAAGGGTGCCTGTATTTTTCACAACTCTGAAGGCTTCGAAGGTGGCTACGGGTGCGCACTGCACCATTTGGCCGAAAAAGAGGGCGTTCACTTCATCGAGACTAAGCCAGACGTCTGCTGGCAACTTCCCCTCAGACGTTCCTATGACAATGTGACCTACGAGGATGGCCGTGAGCGCCAAGTCGTCGTCTTGGGCGAGTATGACCGTCGTGCTTGGGGAGCCGGTGGAGCCGATCATGATTGGTACTGCACAGGTAACACCGAAGCGCATACCGCTAGCGAGCCGGTCTACATCAATTCAAAGGACGAAATCGTTGCCCTGATTGGGGCACCGGCTTATGAGGAACTTGCTCAGCTATGTCGGAACCGCGAGGCTGTGATCACAAGTTTTAATCAGCGGGGTAAAAAGTCAGACCCCACTGCCAGAATTGGTCTGTCAATTCACCCTGCTGACCCGCAGGACTAAAACAACAGGACTCAACATGGCAAAAAGCGCCACAAAAGCGCCACAGTTTCGCTGCACCGAGTGTGGCTGGGCTACCGGCAAATGGGCTGGGCGCTGTGGTGAATGTCAATCTTGGGGCACCGTAGAGGAAGTCGGTGTCGTTACCGCTACTACTAAGGCAAGAGCAACGACATCACCCGCACTTGCTATCAATGAGATTGACGTTTCTGCAGCACAAGCTCATAGCACCGGGATCGGCGAATTCGATCGGGCACTCGGAGGTGGATTCGTGCCTGGAGCCGTGCTCCTACTCGCCGGAGAACCAGGGGTTGGCAAATCAACACTGCTCTTGGCGGTGGCAGCCCAGTGGGCGCGCCTGGGGCACAAGGTCCTTTATCTCACGGGCGAGGAATCTGCCGCCCAAGTCCGACTACGCGCCGAGCGCATCGACGCTCTCAGCGACTCACTCTTCCTCGCAGCCGAAACCGACCTTGGGGTAGCTCTGGGTCACATTGAACAAACGAACCCATCACTACTCATTGTTGACTCAGTCCAAACCATCTCAAGCGCCGACGTCGACGGAGTTAGCGGGGGAGTCACCCAGGTCAAGGAAGTCGCCGCCTCACTCATTCGGGCGGCCAAGTCGAGGAATATGACCACGGTACTTGTTGGCCATGTGACAAAAGATGGCAGCGTCGCAGGCCCGCGGGCACTCGAGCACCTCGTGGACGTGGTCTTGCAATTTGAAGGAGATCGACACGGACCCCTTCGCCTAGTGCGTGCGGTAAAAAATCGTTATGGCCCAGCCGACGAAATCGGCTGCTTCGAGTTGACCGAGGACGGTATTTACGGACTCCCCGACCCCAGTGGCCTATTTCTCGGTGACCGAACCCACCCCGTCCCTGGAACCTGCGTCACCATCACCGTCGAAGGAAAGCGACCGCTGGTCGCCGAAGTTCAGGCCCTGATTGCGCCTTCTAGTTCACCCCAACCCCGACGGGTGACCAGCGGCCTTGATTCTTCTCGGACGGCCATGATGTTGGGGATCTTGGAGCGTCGCGCAGGCCTCAAACTCTCTACCGCGGATTGCTTCGTGGCAACAGTTGGCGGAATGCGCCTACTGGAACCGGCAACTGATTTAGCAACAGCGCTTGCAATCGTCAGCAGCGTGAAGGACATTTCACTACCCAGCGGTCTCGTTGCCATTGGTGAACTTGGACTAGCCGGCGACATTCGCCGGATAACCGGTCTTGAGAAGCGGCTAGATGAAGCGGCCCGACTGGGTTTCACCGATGCAATTATTCCGATCGGCGCAACTGTGAAAACTCAGGGAATCCTCACCCATCCTGTGTCCAATATTGCGCAAGCGGTAACCGTGATGACCACACTCACCGCACACTCGAAGCCTGATAAAGTGCCGAACTCTTAATTCTTCTTGGTCAAGGCAAAAGGAGTCGCTTCACTGAAGACATCGAGGTTGCGACCGATCACCTCATAACGGCCCACCTTGGCCGCCTGATCGCTCTCGGGACATCCTGGCTCGCTAAGTTGACCATTCCACTCGATAGTGGATGCGACTCGGTCATCGGGTTCTAGGGTCACAACTTTAGTCTTCTTGCTCGGCGAACAGTCATCGCTTGACCACGCGTGATACCCACCTGATTTAACTTCAAGTTCATTGGCTTTGGGTCCCACATCCCGCAAACAGGCGACGCTGCCCGTGTTTTCGATGGTCAACGTCAACACGGGCTCTTTGCCCACTTTGTAGGTTGAGGAATCAGTAGTTGCTTCCACCAGAATTGCCGAGTCCAGGCAGTCAATGGGATCGGTTGTTACGGGTGTGAGGCCCACTTGGGGATCAACTGATTCAGACACCGCAACATCGGGCTCAACAATCGGGGTTTGGGTCGAGCTTGCTCCAGTAACCGCTCGAAATACCCAGATCAGGCCGAACAGAAGAAGGAGGACGATTACCAGCAGTGCAGCCCTACGCACCCAGTAGACACCGGGTGACTCAGGACCGATCGGCTGCATGCTCACGACTCCACAGTAATGCGGTGCCCACGCAGCATGAAACGATCCCCTTGTGAGTACCTCCAATCTGGATCCGCAAACGGTCATTACCTGGTATGCCAGTGAGGCCCGAGCCCTCCCCTGGCGGGACACAAACCCGTGGGGTGTTTTGGTGAGTGAATTCATGCTCCAGCAAACACCGGTCGCCCGGGTTCTGCCCAGGTGGCAATTATGGCTGGAGCGTTGGCCTACCCCGACAGAGTTGGCAAACTGTTCGGTCGCCGAGGCAATCCGGACTTGGGGAAACTTGGGCTACCCCCGTCGAGCCAAACGGCTGTATGAAAGCGCAGCGATCATTACCCAACAATTTGATGGAGAGGTCCCCGCGACTTACGAAGAACTGATTTCGCTGCCCGGCGTAGGTGAATACACCGCCAATGCGGTCCTAGCATTTGCATTCGGGCAACGATCTCTAGTCCTTGATGTGAACGTTCGCAGACTATTGGCTCGCGCATGGCTTGGCCAATCCCACCAAACCCCGACAGTTTCACTAGTTGAACGTTCGCTCGCGCAAGAGCTTCTCCCGGTCAGTAGCCACCATTGCGTGCAATGGTCAGCAGCATCAATGGAGCTCGGCGCATTGATCTGCACGGCACGCGATCCATCGTGTTCAAAGTGCCCAATTATCAATGACTGCAAGTGGTTTGCGGAGGGAAAGCCACTTTCTGCTATTCCGAAAAAGAGCCAAGCGCGCTATGAAGGAAGTGTTCGACAGGAGCGTGGCCGAATCTTAAAGATATTGCGAGATAATGAAAAACCGATCAGCGTGAAGAAGCTTTCGCAGCAAACGCCAGACAATCAGCGCTTCGAAATTTCCTTAGCTCAACTGGCGAATGAAGGAATGATCACGAAAATGGGATCCAATTACGCGCTACCGAATTCGTAGTAATTCTTCTCCATCAATTGATCGAACTATGGCTCGGTCCGCGAACGGATCCTGCAGCAGCACATCAAGCCAGATTTCACCTGAACCTGAACTTTCTTGGCAACTGCTGCTCCTGGGGCCGGTCAAAGTAACCGATATCTCAAGGTCACGCTCGGACTCAATGGCCGTGACGGCAAGTTCCTGATCCGGGCAAATCCCCGAAAGTGGCGGCGTAACTAATACTTGGATTACGTCCACATCTACGGTTGGTCGGTAACCGGTTGGCTGTAAATCTTCACTGACTTGGCCCAAGGATGAGAACGGACCAGTCCCTGAAGTGAGACCCCAAATACCCAACAACAGCAACACCCCGACGATTCCAGCAATAAAAAAACCGACCCAGCGTGGAAAACCACGCTTGGGCCGGTCAAACTCGTTCAAGCCAGGGATCAAAGGGCCGCCGTTCACCGCTATCGCCCACCAAGCCTAGGGGAAGAGTAACTACTCACGGGCGAAGAATAGCTCCGTTATCCCGCTGCTTCAACCGGAGGTAAATCTGGAAGCACTTCCCGCGGAGTTGATGCGAACGTGAATTCGAGGGAATCCCCTTCTCCTTCAACGTCCACAACCACAATACTGCCGGGCAGCAACTCGCCAAAGAGCATCTTCTCGCTCAGTGGATCCTCCAGTTCACGCTGAATCGTCCGACGCAATGGACGAGCACCAAGTTGCGGATCGTAGCCTCGTTCAGCTAAGAGGTCCTTGGCGGCTGTGGTCAGTTCAATAGCCATGTCCATATCCATCAGGCGCTTCTCAAGACCAGCGATCATCAGATCAACGATCTCAATGATCTCGTTCTTGCTCAACTGATGGAATACGATCACGTCGTCGATTCGGTTGAGGAACTCAGGACGGAAATGCTGCTTGAGCTCCTGCTGAACCTTGCCCTTCATCTGTTCATAGGCGGTTACTTCATTGTCGTCTGGGGCAAAGCCAAGATTCTGCCCCTTTGACACGTCCCGACTGCCCAGGTTTGTCGTCATGATGATCACGGTGTTCTTGAAGTCAACTACGCGACCATGCGAATCTGTCAGTCGACCTTCTTCCAAAACTTGGAGTAAGGAGTTGAAAATATCAGGGTGAGCTTTTTCAACTTCGTCAAAGAGAACGACGCTAAATGGCTTGCGACGCACCTTCTCGGTCAACTGACCGCCGTCTTCGTAGCCCACGTAACCAGGGGGTGAACCAAATAGTCGCGAGGCGGTGTGCCGCTCGCTGTATTCAGACATATCCAACGCGATCAGTGCATCTTCGTTGCCGAAAAGGAACTCGGCGAGAGTCTTGGATAACTCAGTTTTACCCACCCCGGAAGGGCCGGCGAAGATAAATGAACCACTGGGACGCTTGGGATCCTTCAGGCCAGCCCGGGTGCGACGAATAGATTTGGAAAGCGCCTTGACGGCTTGCTCCTGCCCAATTACCCGACGATGCAGCTCCTCTTCCATTCGAATTAGGCGCGCAATGTCATCTTCGGAGAGGTCTGCGACCGGGATTCCAGTCATGAGTGCAAGCACCTCACCGATCAACTTCTCGTCCACCTCGGCGACAACGTCGAGGTCCCCAGCTTTCCATTCGCGCTCACGCTCAGCGCGCTCGGTCAGCAAGTTCTTCTCGTCGTCACGTAATGCAGCAGCTTTCTCAAAATCCTGCTCATCGATTGACGACTCTTTTGCCTTACGAACATCAGCAATTTTGGTGTCGAATTCGCGTAGATCCGGAGGCGTAGTCATTCGGCGAATTCGCAAACGGGAACCGGCTTCGTCGATTAAGTCAATTGCCTTGTCGGGCAAATGACGATCTGAGATATAGCGATCAGACAGACGCGCCGCGGCTTCCAATGCACCATCTGTGATCGAGACCCGGTGGTGGGATTCGTAGCGGTCACGAAGCCCGCGAAGGATTTCAACTGTGTGAGGGACATCGGGTGCTTCGACGAGCACTGGAGCGAAACGGCGTTCAAGCGCTGCATCCTTTTCAATATGCTTGCGGTACTCATCAAGAGTCGTAGCGCCAATTGTTTGAAGCTCACCCCGAGCAAGCATCGGCTTGAGGATGCTTGCCGCGTCAATTGCGCCTTCAGCAGCGCCTGCACCAACGAGTGTGTGGATTTCATCAATAAAAAGAATGATGTCACCACGCGTGCGAATCTCTTTAAGAACTTTCTTGAGTCGCTCTTCGAAGTCGCCACGGTAGCGGCTGCCCGCGACCAGGGCGCCCAGATCCAATGTGTACACCTGCTTGTCCTTCAACGTCTCGGGGACTTCACCGGCCACAATGTCTTGGGCGAGACCCTCAACTATCGCCGTCTTACCGACCCCTGGCTCACCGATCAGCACTGGATTGTTCTTGGTGCGGCGGGAAAGAACCTGCATTATCCGCTCAATTTCTTTCGAACGACCAATCACCGGGTCAAGTTTGTTCTCCCGGGCGGCTGCGGTGAGATTGCGACCAAACTGATCAAGGACAAGTGAAGTTGACGGCGCACCCTCGGCCGGACCACCCGACGTTGCGGGCTCTTTGCCCTGGTATCCGCTCAGGAGCTGAATCACTTGCTGACGAACGCGGTTGAGGTCTGCACCAAGTTTGACCAATACCTGTGCGGCCACGCCTTCACCTTCGCGGATCAAGCCCAGCAAAATGTGCTCGGTGCCAATGTAGTTGTGCCCCAACTGCAGCGCTTCGCGCAATGAAAGTTCTAGGACTTTTTTGGCGCGAGGGGTAAATGGAATGTGACCACTGGGGGCCTGCTGTCCCTGGCCGATGATTTCCTCAACCTGCTGACGAACCGCCTCAAGCGAGATGCCAAGGCTCTCGAGCGCCTTGGCGGCCACGCCTTCACCTTCGTGGATCAAGCCGAGCAAAATGTGTTCAGTGCCAATGTAGTTGTGGTTAAGCATGCGGGCTTCCTCTTGGGCAAGGACTACCACTCGACGGGCTCTGTCTGTAAACCGCTCGAACATTGGCCATTCTCCTTAATGCGTGCCTTCGGGTGTGGACACCCGAACCGGCTGTCCCCATTGTCCCCCATGAATCACCGGAGTGAAACCCGAGATGCACCGCAACCCGTACGCCCAACGCGAAATCTGACCGAAATATGCAGTACGACACAATGTCTGCGTGAGTGAAATTGCTGCTGGGAATAAATCTGACCTCAGGCTTCGAACCAACATCAGGTTGCTCGGGGATCTTCTGGGTCACACCCTGGTGCGCCAAGAGGGGCCAGAGTTACTCGATTTAGTCGAGAAAGTGCGGGCACTTATCCGCGACGATCCCACGGTAGCAGCCCAACTATTGAGAGAACTAGACCTAGAAAGCGCCACATTGCTAGCCCGGTCCTTCTCGATCTATTTTGATCTCGCAAATATCGCCGAGCAGGTCGAACGCACCCACGATGTTCTTGACGCCTACGTAAGTTCAGGGTCACCGCTCGCCAAGGTCGTCACAGAAGCCCTCTCGCCCGAGTCACTAGCCCGATACACCCCTGAACAAGTTGCCCAGATCGCTAGCAACATGTCAGTGCGCCCGGTTTTCACCGCGCATCCCACCGAAGCCGCCCGGCGTTCAGTACTGATTAAGTTGCGCAAAATCGCAGATACGTTGATGGATCAGCGGGTCTCAGACGTAACGCGAACCGCGCGGCTTGCCGAACTCATTGACCTGCTGTGGCAGACGGACGAATTGAGATTGGAAAAACCACAGGTACTCGACGAGGCTCGCAATGCGTTGTACTACATGAATGACCTCACCCGAGGACCGCTCGGTGAAGTATTACATGACTTGGCAAATGCTTTCGATCAACTTGGAGTCACACTCCCAGCAGATTCACGACCGATCAGTTTCGGCTCGTGGATCGGTGGCGACCGTGACGGAAATCCGTTCGTCACTCCTGAACTCACCGCCGAGGTTGTTACATTTCTCCGCGAAAATGCCCTTACGGACCTGCTCCCGCACATCGATTCATTAATTGAAGACCTGTCAATCTCTGAACGGATTGCCGGGACTTCACCTGAACTGTGGGAGTCAATCAATCAGGATCTTGAAGTACTCCCCGAATTTGACCGACGTTATCTGCGACTCAATGCTGAGGAACCAATCCGAATCAAGCTAACAGTAATTCGTTTGCGCCTCCACCTCACTCACGACCGACTAGTAAATAGGTCACCTCGCGTTGTCGGTCGCGATTACGCCAGCACTCAGGAAATCTTGAATGACCTGTTCCTAATCCGGCGAGACTTACTCGCCCACCGGGGCCAACTCATTGCCCATGGGGAACTTGAACAAGCGATCCGGGTCGTTGCCAGCGTCGGATTGCCACTTGCCACGCTCGATATCCGCGAACACTCGGAAAAATTTCAGGGTGCAATTTCGCAATTGATCGCCCGCCTGAACAATAACTCGCCCCAGGAGTATTTAGACCTTAGCTCTTCCGCGCGATTTGACCTTTTGGCAACCGAACTTCAATCACAACGGCCGCTCGCACCCAACCCCCCTCCACTTGATGAAATGGGCATGACAACTTTCAATACTTTAGTTGTTGCCCGCGACATCGTAATTGAATTCGGTAACCGAGCGCTTGAATCAGTCATCATCTCAATGACCAAAGGCGCAGACGATGTTCTTGCGGCCGTGGTGTTGGGGCGGGAGGCTGGATTGATAAATACAGATAACGGCGAATCGCTCGTTGGGTTCGTACCTCTACTGGAAACAGTTGCGGAATTGCATGCTGCTGGTGAGATAGTCGATGCGCTTTTATCCGATCCGATTTACCGCAAAATTGTTGCATCCCGTGGTGATCGACAAGAGGTAATGCTGGGATATTCCGATTCCAATAAGGACGCAGGGATCACGACGTCTCAATGGGAAATCCACTTGGCCCAGCGGCACCTGAGAGATGTCGCGGCAAAACACGGCGTTTCACTGCGGCTATTCCATGGTCGGGGTGGCACCGTTGGTCGGGGTGGCGGACCCACTTACGACGCCATCATGTCACAACCTTGGGGCGTTCTCTCAGGGCAAATCAAGATCACTGAACAAGGCGAAGTTATCTCTGACAAATATCTACTCCCAGTGCTTGCCCGCGACAATCTTGAACAAATGGCCGCCGCGGTGCTTGACGCTTCCCTTTTGCATCAAACGCCCAGGCGTTCTACGGCGGAACTTAATCGTTGGGATGAAGTGATGGGGATTTCCTCCGCCAGCGCCCAAGACAAATATCGGTCGCTAATCTTTGATTCCGAACTACCTCGCTACTTCGCACTATCAACTCCGGTCGGAGAGTTTGGGGCAATGCATTTTGGTTCAAGACCCTCGCGGCGACCTGACACGGCTGCCGGAATTGATGGGCTTCGGGCGATTCCCTGGGTATTTGGTTGGACCCAGTCCCGTCAAGTAGTGCCTGGGTGGTTTGGCGTTGGTACCGGCTTGCAGGCCGCCTGCGATGCAGGGCTGAGCGAGGAGCTTGTCCAGATGTATCAGAACTGGGATTTTTTTCGTAATTTTATTTCCAACGTCGAAATGACACTCGCCAAGACCGATCTCAACGTGGCGGCTCAATACGTTGAGCGGCTTGTCCCACGAGAACTGCATTACCTCTTCGACTTGATCAGAGTTGAATATAGGTTGAGCGTTCAACGTGTGCTTGATATCACCGGGGAAAGCGGATTGCTGGCCAGTAATCCCTCTCTCAAAAGAACGCTGGTTACGCGAGACGCCTACCTGCTGCCGCTCCATAATTTGCAAGTGTCATTGCTTGAGCGTTCCCGAACCAACCCAGCAAATGAAGAACTCACTAGGGCGCTGAGTTTGACAATCAATGGAATCGCGACGGGACTTCGCAATACTGGTTGAGATGAATTAAGGGGTTTCGCGCAACATGCGAAAATTACCGAGCGTATTTGGTTTAACGCGCTCAAGTCCGAGGAATTCTGCCACACCTTCGTCGTAGGACTGCAACATTTGCTCGTACACGTCGCTACCCACTGGAGGGTTATCAATTTCAACGAAACCATGGCGACCAAAGAAATCTTTCCTAAATGTAAGACAGAACACTCGACGAGTTCCCAATAAACGTGCTTTCTCCAATAGGTGCTGCAGCATCTGCGAACCAATGCCCTCATTCGCACGATCTGGCACCACAGCCAGTGTGCGAACTTCAGCGAGGTCCTCCCACATAACGTGTAGCGCGCCGCACCCGATCACTCGTTCACCGTCAGTCGCAACCAAAAACTCTTGAATTCCCTCAAAAATTGTGACAGTTGCTTTCGACAGCAGACTTCCATCAGCTGAGTAAGCGTCAATCAGTGTCCTGATCTCCCGAACATCGGCTGTGCGGGCAGGCCTAATCGTGATCATCGATCCCGCTCGGGTTTAACCAACGGGAACAGCACAGTTTCACGAATCCCTTGTCCGGTCAGCGCCATCAGGAGCCGATCAACGCCCAATCCGACTCCACCGCTGGGTGGCATTCCGTGCTCAAGTGCCCGCAGGAAATCCTCATCTAATGCCATGGCTTCCTTGTCACCATTTGCGCCAAGGGATGCCTGTTCGACCAGCCGCTCACGCTGAATCACCGGATCCACGAGCTCTGAATACCCAGTTGCCAATTCAAAACCGTCAATGTAGAGATCCCACTTCTCGACCACACCAGCCCGTGATCGGTGGTCACGAGTGAGAGGCGAAGTGTCAACTGGGAAGTGCATCACAAATGTCGGCCCGGTGAATGTGGGAATCACGTAATGCTCAAAAAGTTCCTCGACCAACTTTCCGCTCACCCAAGTGGGAGCGAATTTGATGTCGACGTCTGAACACATCTGCTCTAAGGTCGCACGGGCGGTTTCGGGAGTCACGCTCTGATCGGTCGCTTCCGATAGTGAGCCGTAAAGATCAATTTGTGGCCACACACCAGAGAGGTCATGTTGGCTGCCATCAAGATGAGTGACAGTGAGCGACCCTGCAACAGCTTGCGCAGCTTCTTGAATCAATTCGCGAGTGATGGTGGCCATGTCTTGATAGTCAGCAAATGCCTGGTAAAACTCAAGCATTGCGAACTCTGGCGAATGCGTCGAGTCGGCGCCTTCGTTACGAAAGTTTCTGTTTACTTCAAATACTCGATCGAGTCCTCCGACCACTGCACGTTTAAGAAAAAGCTCGGGAGCGATCCGTAGATACAGGTCGATCCCAAATGCGTTTGATGCGGTGATGAATGGTCTCGCGGTCGCGCCACCTGGTTGGGTTTGCAGCATTGGCGTTTCAATTTCGAGATACTCACGATTGGACAGGGATGTTCGCAACGCTGAAACGGTCTTGACTCTTGTGCGCGCCATGATCTGCGCTTCAGGGCGCATAATTAGATCTACATAGCGCTGGCGCACGCGAGACTCTTCATTCATTTCTTTATGGGCTACCGGAAGCGGTCGCAGCGCTTTTGCCGCCATTTGCCACGAGTCCACAAAAATTGAAAGCTCACCACGTTTGGAAGTAATGACCTCACCTTGAACAAAGATTTGATCGCCGAGATCAACGAGGGTTTTCCAGTCTGCAAGGCTCTCTTCCCCCACTTGACCTAGTGACACCATAGCTTGGATAGTTTCGCCACTACCGGCTGCAACAGTCGCGAAAGCCAATTTTCCCGTATTGCGACTGAAAATTATTCGGCCTGCAACGCCTACCATCACACCGGTTGATGCTTCGGCATCCAAATCGCCATACTGCTCGCGCAATTGAGCAATAGAAGCCGTGATCGGCAGTGAAACGGGGTAGGCCTGCGCACCTCGGTCCAGAATCGTTTGACGCTTTTGTCGCCGGATCGCAACCTGCTCGGGAACTTCTTCCTCGTCACTCACAGTCGCTAAGGGTAATAGGAGCTACTCCCTGGCAAACTTGGACCTAGACTCACGCGGGTGAGCCTTCTGCATCCGCTATTTCAGCCCAGCTCGATCAAAGGAGTTCTCTTCGATTTCCACTCGACCCTCGTTGATCAAGGGAACAGTGAATCATGGCTAGAAATTGCCTGTGAAAGCGTTGGGCTCGATGCCACCGCTTATACCGAAATTGTGCCCAAGCTGAATTCAATTGTCGAGTTTGCCCGGATTGAAGACCCCGACCACGAGAGGGATCTCAGCCAAGCGGCACACCAGGAAATCTTTACCCGGCTTCTGCTCGACTTTAGCGACGAACCGCTGGCTTCGGCCCTCTATTCGTCGATAGTTGACCCCTGGTTCGTCTATGCGGACACCCTTCCCGTCCTCGACGCACTGCGCGCACAGGGAATCACCACCGCGATTATTTCCAATATTGCCCTCGACCTTGAACCAATTCTTCGCCGTCTCGGTATCTCGGAGTGCGTTGATTACACATTCACGTCCGCCGAATTGGGCTATGTCAAACCCAATCCTGAAATATTTCTTGCCGCATCTGAGGCAATCGACATCGCTCCCGAACACTTGCTCATGGTCGGTGACAACGCAATTGATGACGGCGGAGCCGGCGCTGTAGGAATGCGCACCCTAATTCTTCCGCGCACCTCCGGGCCAATTCATGGCCTCGCCACAGTTTTGGGCGTAGTTGCTGGATCGAAAACCCTTGACGATTAGGTGCGATTAGATCTGATTCTTTTCAAAAAGTAGCGCTAGACCCAGCAAAGTAAGATCGGGTTCGTGGTGGGTAATTGTTCGAGATTCGCTCACAACGATTTGACTCAGCCCCCCCGTTGCAATGACCGCGGTAACCGGACCAGTTTCTTTAATGATTCGTTCGACTAGCCCGTCCACTTGACCCGCGAATCCATAAATCGCTCCTGATTGAAGTGCCTCAACCGTGTTCTTACCGATCACTGATCGGGGTGCCACAAGTTCAACTTTTCTTAACTGCGCCGCCCGTTCGGCCAGAGCCTCCAGCGAAATTTCAATACCAGGGGCCAAAGCGCCGCCCAGGAACTCACCCGCATCTGACACGACGTCAAGATTGGTTGAAGTTCCAAAGTCGACGACAATACAAGGACCACCAAAGAGGTGGTGGGCCGCGAGAGTATTAACTATTCGGTCGGCCCCAACTTCCTTGGGATTATCCGTGAGGATGGGAACTCCCGTCTTGATTCCAGGCTCAACAATCACGATCGGAATATCGGGGAAATAACGGTCGATCATCAGGCGCATCTGATGCAGAACCGCTGGCACAGTGCTGCATAGCGCAACCCCGGTGACGTCAGGTTCTTGGTGCAGCAGACCACGGTATTTCAATACCAGTTCGTCAGCAGTCTCGGCTGAATCTGTCTTAATTCGCCACGACTTATGCAGGGATTGGCCCTCGTAGAGGCCAATGACGGTGTTCGTGTTTCCTACATCGATTGCTAGCAGCATTAAATGGACTCCATTCGAAGATCTGCACCGATATCTAACACTGGTGCGGAGTGGGTGATCGCACCGACCGCAACAAAATCTACCCCGGTACTTGCGACCTCTTTTGCCTGGTCGAAAGTAAAGCCACCTGAGGCTTCCAGCTTGGCTCGACCTCCTGTGAAGTCCACCGCACTTTTGAGCTCCGCAATTGTGAAATTGTCCAACAGCACCAGGTCGGCACCAACTTCAAGTGCTTCGGCTAGTTGATCCATTGAGTCAACCTCAACCTCAACCGGCAAGTTGGGATAACGCTGTTTAATCAGTTCATACGCTCGTGCCACACCACCCGCGGCAACAACATGATTGTCTTTTATCAATGCGGCATCCGAGAGGTTCATTCGGTGATTGAGCCCCCCTCCGCAACGTACGGCGTACTTTTCAAGTATTCGCATCCCGGGAGTGGTCTTGCGGGTATCACGCACCTTGGTAGTTGAGTCGGACAAAGCGTCAGCCCAAGCTCTTGTCGCGGTCGCAATCGCACTGAGATGGCTCAGGAGATTAAGGGCGGGACGCTCCCCTTGCAGCAGCACTCGCGTCGAACCCACTATCGATCCAAGAACGGTACCTGCCTGCACGCTCTCACCATCACTGATGACCGAGGAAATGCTGATCGAGGAACCACCCAAGATCGCAAACACCGCTGCGGCAACTGGCATCCCAGCAATTACTCCCGGAGCACGCGCCACAAAATCCAAAGTCGACATTTGTTCCGCCGAAATAGTCGCAACGGAGGTGACATCTCCGTCTCCATCGCAGTCCTCATGCAAGGCTCGAAGCACGACCTCGGAAACATCTAGGGGGTTTAACCCAACTGCAATGAGTTGTTCCGCTAGATCCCTCTTGATTTTGTGCGACTGCATCAGATCCCAATTCCACTTGTTGTAGTGACCAGCTCACCGTGGGGTGAACGGTGTGAAACTAGCCGAACCTCAAAATCAGTGCTGCTCTCGGGGTAGTCCTCACGCCAGTGCGAGCCTCTGGTCTCCTGTCGCATCAAAGCGTTCGCAATCAACGCCTGTGAGACCGTGAACAAATTGGCGCTCTCCCAATCCTCTGTGCACGCACGGGCACCAGTGCGCTCAATCTTGGCTAGCCAATTCTTCGCGTGAGTAAGTGAGGCTTCACTTCGAAGGACCCCGGCATTGCGATCCATGACACTTTGCATGTCACGCCTGACTCGGTGCGGGACTAGATACGAATCTTGCGGGGAGACAACGACGCCGGTGTGGCGTTCTGGCTGATCGAACTCTATTGCAGTCATAATTCGCCGGGAGTACACCAGCCCTTCCAGTAATGAATTTGATGCCAGTCGATTAGCACCATGGACACCGGTGCACGCAACTTCCCCCGCCGCATAAAGCCCCGGAATATTGGTGCGACCAAATAGGTCAGTTACAACCCCGCCAGAGACATAGTGCTGTGCAGGGCCCACCGGTATCAAGTCAGTAACTGGATCGATTCCACGCGAGCGAGCACTTGCAAGGATCGTAGGGAATCTGCGCACCCACGTGTCAGCACCCAGCGCGCGTCCATCAAGCCACACATGAGCAGCACCGAAAGCCCGCATCTTTTTCATAATTTCTATTGCGACGATGTCTCGTGGAGCCAGATCGCCCATTTCGTGGACTGAGTGCATGAACGGTTGTAGGTCAGGATCAAGGAGCTGCGCGCCCTCGCCGCGCACAGCCTCACTGACAAGTGGTTGTTGTCCCTGAGCAAGGGGGCCAAGCCATAAAACAGTTGGATGAAATTGCACAAACTCAAGGTCAGCAACTTTCGCACCTGCCCTGAGCGCGAGCGCGATTCCGTCACCGGTCGAAACATATGGATTTGTGGTCTGCCCGAAGACCTGGCCAAAACCGCCGGTAGTCAAAATTACTGCCGGCGCAAGGGCCGCCCCAATCCCATCTCGCTGGCCCGAGCCCATCACGTGCAGAGTCACTCCCTGTGTCGCTCCATGTGCATCGATAATCAGGTCTAGCGCGAGTGCATTTTCAATTATTTCAATACCCGGATCATTAAGTACCGCAGAAACCAATGCGCGAGAAATTTCTGCTCCTGTTGCATCTCCACCGGCGTGGGCAATGCGATCGCGCTTATGCCCACCTTCCCTCGTGAGGGAGATCGCACCGCTGGGCTCACGATCAAAGTTGGCACCCAGAGAGATCAGGTCGCGAACGGCTTGCGGGCCTTCGGTGACCAACACCTCGACAGCTTGTGGGTTACACAAGCCGGCGCCGGCAGTAATGGTGTCGTCACGGTGCTCTGAAGGTGAATCGTCCTCCGCCATTGCCGCGGCGATCCCACCTTGGGCCCATCGGGTTGACCCTTCATCTATTTGGGCCTTGGTCAGGATCACAACTTTTCGCCCAGCTGCCCGCGCATGAATTGCAGCCGAAAGACCCGCAACCCCTGATCCGATCACAATGACATCAGATTCGATCTCCCAACCTGGGGGGTCTGATGTGAGCCAGCGGGGAATATGAATTTCACTCATCTGGTCTTCATTTCCTCAATTGGCATATTGTCAATCAGTCGGGTACCCCCCAGAACTCCTGCATACAGCAGGCGCCCCTCAGGGTTTGTGTCAGTAACGGCAAGCTCCTGGGATAGGTCACTACTCATAGCCACCAAGTAACAAGTCTCAATTTTATCGCCCAAAACAAATCGTGCAGCACGCAATTTTTCTGCGACGCTGCCATCCGTCGCCTGGGCAATGACCAGAGCCTGTGAAATCAAAGTTGCCTGGCTCCTCTGATCGGAATCAAGAAACACATTTCGTGAGCTCATGGCCAGTCCATCCGGTTCGCGACGCGTCGGAGTGCCAATAATGTGAACCGGGAAGTTCAATTGGCGCACCATTTGCGAGATTAGGATCAACTGTTGGTAGTCCTTTTCGCCGAAAAATGCTAAATCGGGTTTAGTTAAGTTCAAAAGTTTCGCAACGATTGTCAGTACACCCGCGAAATGGCCAGGGCGATCCGCACCTTCTAAAATTGCCCCAAGCGGCCCCGGTTGCACACTTACATATTGGGACGGGGCACCTGCGTCCGGGTACATTTCAGCCGCACTCGGCGCAAAGACAATGTCGACACCGCTCGTTTGACATTTTTCGAAATCACTCTCCAAGGTTCTGGGATAGTGCTCGAATTCTGCAGTGTGTCCGAACTGGGTGGGATTCACGAAAATCGTGACAACAACTTCACCATTTGAGCCCACGCGCTCCCTCGCCGCATCGACTAGATCCAGGTGGCCTTGATGCAATGCACCCATTGTCGGCACTACTGCACGACTGGTGCCATTTTTTCTATCAAGTTCACTTGACAGGGTAATGAGTTTTGTCACGGAGTTTCACCTAACTCAATAAGAAGGTCGGCCGCCTGATCAACAGAAAGCACGCCAGCATCAAGCGCTCGATCCGTTGCCAGCCGTGCCAGGGCTCGGTATGCATTTTGTGAACTTGGACGTTCCTGTAATGCGTCTAGGTGTTTGCGAATCACTTCACAGTCGCCTCGAGCTACCGGACCTGTCAATGCTTTGTCTCCTAATCGCAAGGCATTATCCAGCGATGCACTTAATAGCGGTGCCAGTAATCGTTGAGGGTTTTCCATGCCCGAATCAGCTAAGAGAGAAACAGCTTCGTTGACCAATACATTGAGATAATTCGAACTGAGGACCATCGCGGTGTGGTAGATGGCTCGTGCCTCTTCTGGAACCCAGACAGGTTCCCCACCCATCTCGACAACGAGGGCCTCAGCAACTGGGCGCAGCATTTCCGTGGTGGTGACACCGAAAGGGGTGTCTACTAAACGAGCCAAGTCAACGCTGGTCCCGGTAAATGTCATCGCCGGATGAATGGCCATGGGCGATATTTGTGGAGCGGGATCGCACACTGAGATTCCGTAGCTGCCTGAAGTGTGGGCAACGAATTGCCCTGGAACGAACACTTCACTGGAAGAAAACCCACGAATGAGTTCAGGTAGAACCTGATCAGGTACTGCCAAGATCAGCAGCTCCGATTCTGCAACAACTTGGTCTGCTGGCTTGATCGGCACACCGGGAAGCAAAGCCGCAGCGCGAAGACACGACAAATCTGACACTGCACTGACCCCGATGCAGTTGTGCCCGGCTGCGCGAAGAGCCGCCCCAAGAACCGCCCCAACGCGCCCAGCGCCGACTACCCCAATACGCAAGCGCGGAGGCGAGTCCATGCCAAAAGCCTATGGGTGACTAACGTCGTACCCCATGTCCCCTTACCTTCCTTGGATCGACGCCTGGGAGTCCGCAGCTTTCGGCCCCAAAGGCTTTTATGGAGAGTTCGGTTCCGGGGGAACAAATCCCTATCAGCACTTTGACACAGCAGTTCGATCTGACCCAGATTTGTCCGGAAAAATATTTCCTTATTTACTCGAGGCCTATGAAAACTGCGGATCACCCGCCGAGTTTTTGATCCTCGATTCGGGTGGATCCGACGGCTCACTGATCGCGTCTGTCAACACGTCAATCGCTGAACATGGGCTTCACTGGAATACCCAAGTTTTCGATGTCTCCAGCGGTGATATTCGGCACATCGGGATTCGAGAAGAGTTTGGAATAGTGATCGCCCACGAACTCCTTGACGACATCCCCGCGACCGTTATCGAATATGACGAGTTCCTGACCCCGCGCATCGTGCTTGTTGACCCAGAATCTGGACACGAGGAAATGGGCGAGCCGTTATCTGGGCCAGAGCTGGATTGGCTTAAACTCTGGTGGCCAGCCACGGTGTCACACGCTCGTCGAGAGATCGGAACGACTCGAGACCACACGTGGATCCAGCTAGTGAATATTTTTGGCACTGGCCGGGCGATTGCGATCGATTACTCGCATTCATTGGCTCAGAGATCCCAAGGATTGTGGGATGCCGGCACGTTGGCGGGATATCAACGCGGTAGATCGGTCCGCCCCGTCCCCAATGGCAAAGTCAATATCACCGCACATGTGTCATTGGATTCGTGTGCAAGTGCTGCAGCTACTTCGCGTTCGGACCTCACAAAGACCCAAGCATTCGGCTCTGACCCGACGAGGAGTGATTTCAGGTGGCTCGTTCAAGATTTCGGATCACGACCATGAAACGATACACACATGCGTAACTTGATTGCCGGTGTTGGTTTAGCACCCGGTGAACTCAAAATTGATCTCGGAGAATTCCACCCCAGTGCCCAGGGCGGCTTCCAGCTGCACCTCACTCTTGAGGCCGACAAAATCACACACGTCGAACCAAGAATTGGATTTATGCACCGGGGCGCAGAAAAACTCTTTGAAGTTCGTGACTACCGGCAAATCATGATGCTGGCTAATCGCCATGACTGGTACGCGCCGTTTACTTCCGAATTAGGAGTGGCGCTCACCTTAGAAGCAGCAATGGGAATTCACCCGCCGGAACGGGCCACTTGGATCCGCATGCTCCTCGCCGAGTTCACTCGGATATCAGCGTTGATTGCATTTATGCCTGCTACCGAAACAATCCGATTACGAAATATGATTGCCAATTTTTTGGAATTAGTTACTGGCAATCGGGTGCACCCAATGTTTGCGCGAATCGGAGGGGTGGCTCACGACCTACC
>ERZ890510.127-NODE-127-length-64334-cov-8.335024_pt1 | contig 64334 bp, 58 predicted proteins | sample MGYA00521265_ERZ890510 | MGnify/ENA primary metagenome ERZ890510 (study PRJEB32303, sample SAMEA104408624) | aquatic metagenome | biome: Brackish water; feature: Chemocline; material: water | place: Baltic Sea | collected 2014-10-26T21:54:00 | depth 110 m ... | reverse complement strand
TCAGGCAGCGATTCCACTTATCCCACTGTGCAGATTTCCGGGACCACCTCTGATCGTTAGTTTTATGATGGCGAAAGTGCCAAGGAGTATCCACTCCAATGAATCGGCAGATTAGTTATCAGCGAGAGTGTTAATCGTGCTTTGAATTAGCGTCCGAAGTGACGTCAGCACCGTGTGCATGTGATTCGTGGGCGTGGGAATGACCATCGACGATTAGTCGTCTGTGATGGCGATCCTTCAAGTGCAGCACAAATGCGCCAGCCTCTACCATCAACAACAACGCGATAGCGGATAGTACAACGCTTCCACCGGGCGCAATGTCGGCGTAATAGGCGATTACCATCCCTATAACGGCGACGAATACACCCACAATGGACGATGTGACCACAGTGCTGGCCAGCCCTGTGGTGATGCGAATGCTTATGAGCACAGGAATTACTATGAGTGCACCCACGAGCAAAACTCCGACGACTCGCATGGATACGGTGATCGTCGCTCCGGTAAGGATAGCTAAACCTAAATTCAGCAGATGGACGCGAACGCCGTTTATTCGAGCAAGGTCACTATCAAAGGTGATCTGGGCCAACTCTGAACTGAACATAAGCAGAAAAAGAGTTATAACGACCGTCAGGGTTGCCATCCACCACAGATCGGTCTGAGTGACTGTTAGAACACTGCCAAATAGATACGAAAATAGCGTGCTGTTAAACCCGTCAGCGATGCTGATTAAAACGACGGCAACAGCCAAGGCTCCGTACAAAAACACGGCCAGAGCCGCATCTCCTGGCAATAGTCTACGCATTCGTAGTTCTTCGATGGATACCGCCGCACCCGTGGTCGCTATCAACGCAATCACCGGTGCAAACGATTTCGTGAGCAACGCAATTGCAACTCCTGCCAGTGCGACATGGGAAAGAGTGTCAGCGATAAGCGACAGCCGACGCAGAACTAGGAAAACGCCAAATGCTGGCGCCGTGGCACCAATTAATACGGATGCGATGATCGCCCGGTTCATAAACTCGTAATGGAAAATCTCTGGCATACAGATTACCTGTGGGTGTGCTCTGGATCGTGCATCAACACATCCACGGGAAATCCGTAAAGTCCCGATAGAGCTTGGGCATCAAGTTGATGAACAGGTCCGTGAAACACGATGTCACGATTGATACATGCACAAGTCGTGGCTTCCCGCATTACCGCGCCGATGTCATGAGAAACCATGACGATGGTTATGCCAAGGTCTCGATTTAACCGCCTAACCATCAAGTGGAACTGTTCTTCTCCCACCGCATCCACGCCCGCTACAGGCTCATCCATGACCAGTAGGTCTGGACGACGGACGAGTGACCGAGCGATCAGCATTCGCTGCTGCTGGCCAACGGAAAGGTCAGAGACTCGCCGGTCTGCCAGTTGTTCGATACCTGCCATCTCCATCGCCTCGTCGACTCGGCCTTTGTCGTTACGTTTGAAAATTGAGAGCGGACTAAAGCCGGAGTAGGAACCGAAGTTAACGATCTCTCGAACAGACGCTGGAAATCTTGACTCCGTTGCCTGTGTTCGCTGAGGAACATACCCTATGCGGTGCCAATCGGTGAAGGTTTCTGCTGGTTCACCGAACAGCAAGACTTGACCAGCCGTTGGTTTCAACAAACCTAGAGCCAGTTTCATCAACGTGGTTTTTCCAGAACCATTAGGACCCAAGATCGCTACGAATTCTCCCTGAGTTATCGAAAAATTAATATCGCGTACGACTGGTTCACTGTTGTAACTGAACCACGTTTCGTTGAACCGTACCGGCACTTCGTCCGGTGTGATTTGTTTGCCTGCGTGCCCGCTCACATTTTGAGACTCAGTGTCATTTAATGTTGTCAAATTCGTCGGCGTCGTTGAATCACGATCAAGCAATTGAGGCACCAGATTTTGATATTCCAAGGCATCGGTTACACGTGATGAATATTTCCATCCGGTGTCCAACAATATCACCATCAATTTCTTTTCCAAGCGAGCGCATAACTCGCTCAACGGTCGAGTCACGGAACTCTCCGATAGTGCCACATTTGGAACATATTGTGTGGTGATGATGTTCTACTCTGGCGATGCTGTACATCGGAGCACCATCTAGAATCGGCAGTTTACACAATGCACCGGCATCAACCAGATGTCGAATTGTTCGGTACACCGTTGCCCTGCCAACACCTGGCAGATCTCGACATAGTTGCTCGGCCGTGAATGCGTCGTTTGCGGTTTCGATTCGAGCTACGATGGTCGAACGAGTAGCAGTCTTGCGCAGCCCTCTATCTTCGAGTGCTGTAATCAGATCAATTTCGATTGGTATGACTGTGTCGGATGGCATTTTCCACCACTACGTTTCTGATACTTGATATCAATACGCGGTAAGAATCAAAGTATACAGTTCAGGCCAACACGGCGGTTAACCAAACGCTCTATCCCGGAATTTTCTGTCCAACAATATTGGTGACATACGTCCCTGACTCGATCCACGTAATTGCGACTGTAATGACAGCGACCAGCACAATTGCTTGCACCACTCTGTACGCCGGCCGTGCACCCGTTCTCATAGCCATTCGTGGAGTTCCGAAATTGAATGGAGTGTCAACCGCTAACAGCTGCTCCCGTGGAGCAATCAAATATGACACCAATCCACCTGCAAGCAAACCACCAAAATGAGCGGCATTATCAATACCCGTTGAAGCGAGACCCATTACCACGTTAATAGCTACAATCACGCCGATCGAAGTTAGTTGCTGCCTTCCCATCTGGCCGAGAAATCGACGATTCAATAGCAAGTACACGCCGAAAGCCCCAAGAATCCCGAATACGGCTCCGCTTGCGCCAACACCAGGATTTGGTCCTGCCATGAAACTAACTACGTTCCCCATCACTCCCGCGCTCATATAAACGACGACGAAATTTCGTGTACCAAATGTACGTTCAACGATAGATCCGAATATGACCAGAGCAAACAGATTGGTCAACAAATGAAAAAATCCCGCATGCAAAAACATCGGTATGAACAGCCGCCAATATTGCCCCTCAGCGATATACGGCCCGTACTTTGCACCCCAATTAAGTAGGTTTTGAGTTCCCGGCCCACCAGAAGCCATCACGCCCAGAAAGAAAAGTATGTTGATCGAAACAATAGCGCTAGTGGCTGGAGCGCCACTGATACCAGCTACAAACGATTGCCGCTGAACGGGATTTTGCCTCAAGTTGTAGACTCTCCGTATGAAATGTTGGTGTTAATTGAAATACGAGATACGATATCGACTTCCATTAGCGCAACACATCCCTCTTTTGATGTTTAGTAAACGTATACTCTCGACGGTACTATTCATCGAAACGTCTTTGAAATCGTACTTGCACCAGACTACAGCTTTAAATTCATGACCGAATCTGCGAAAATACGAATTCTCGTAATCGATGATGAAGAGTCGGTTAGGTACGCTATCGACGCGGGCCTCGATTTTCTTGGCGATTTCGACGTATATTTCGCCGAAGACGGCATCAAAGGAATTGAAAGCCTGAAGATTTTCTCACCAAATCTCCTACTGGTAGATTTAGTGCTACCTTCCGCCAGCGGTATGGACGTTTTAGAAGCGATTCAAAAAGACCGTGAAATTACGCGCCCCAGTCGAGTCGTATTGATGACCGGCCACTCAGATCCGGTCAAAGAAGAGCACTTCTCTGATATTGGGATCGATAAGATTCTACCCAAACCCTTCAAACTCGAACAGTTAAAAAATGCTCTGTTTGACTAGCGTGGTTCCGAGTGATGCATGATTTTCATCAGCAACTATACTGTAATTCGACACTCCCAAATGGTGGGATTAGTTCATAATTTATGTTTTTACACTGATAACTCATACAGCCCAATGCACTACTAGCCTGCATTGGACTGTATGAGTTAAGGAGCTTGGTACGTGCTTATAGCCGAAGATGATGCGGCAACACGCGACGCGGTGGTAGCCATGCTTGAAGAGTTAGGCATCATTGATGTCGTAACAGCGCGAAATGGCGAACAGGCTCTAATAGAGATGGAACACCGACAATTTGGAGTATTGCTGCTTGACCTGATGATGCCGATAATCGACGGCTATGAAGTCTTGCGAGAACTGCGCAAGGGCAAATACAAACGTCCTGATCGAATCATCGTAATGAGCGCTCACGCGCAACCTGCGGAGTTAGACGGATTATTGGCTCTTGGGGCAGACTCATTTATGCCAAAGCCTTTCATGATGAACGATCTCGAAAAGGTTCTTACGTAAATTCGACCCAACGAAACATTTAGTTTATCTGTAAACTTTCGCTTTCGACCAATAATTCTCTATTTCGCCTGAATAATGTCGAGTTTTGGCATTTCTCCAAGTATTCCACGCTCGACAGCCATGGAGAACAACTTTTCTAAAGCCTCCCTGCCCTCGATCCCCATGTCGACGGTGTCGTCGTTAACGTACATACGTACAAATTTTTTACCGTCTTCAGGGTCAATACCTCGTCCGAATCCAAGCGCATAATTCAGGGCATCATCTTCATGGGAGCGAGCATAATTAATGCTCGCTAGTGAGGCATCGGCGATCGCCTGAGCCAACTCTTCACCGATGTGTCGGCTGACCAGATCAACCCCGAGCGGAATCGGAAGTGCAGTTGCTTCGTACCATTTTTCGCCCAGACTCATGATCCCGTGGAATCCGAGCTTTTTGTAGAGAATTTGTCCTTCGTGGAGCAGTATCCCCGCATCTGCTCGTCCTTCTTGAACGGCAGGTCCTACATCATCAAAATCGAGGAATATTGGCACGCAGTTTTTGGGGCCAAATATCTGAAAAAGCAGCCATGACGTCGTAAATCGGCCAGGCACGGCGATACGCTTGCCCTCAAGATCAGACTCTGTCATTGGTTCGGCAGATACGACCATCGGGCCGTAGTTGCGACCAATCGATGAACCGCAAGACATGATTCTGTAGTGCTCGGCAACATCTGGATATCGTGCCGCAGATATAGCCGTTACTGGCAACTTCCCGGTCTCAGCGAGAATATTCAGCGATTCAATGTCTTCCATGTGGTGAGAAACGGAATAACCAGGTATCTCGACGTACTTGTTTTCCATGGCGTAAAACATGAATGCATCATCAGCATCAGGGCTGTGGCCGAAGATGATCCTATTTTCGTTGATTGTCATTATGATTTGATCGCCCGCTGTGTAGTTATTTTGTCGACGTCAGCTCAGCCTCTGAGCCTTCTACTATCTCGTAGTTGGTAAGACGTTGAACCGGAGAGTATCCGGCCTCTGAGATCATTTCTCTAACTTCATTTTCCGTAGTTCGATTGTAGAAGCCAGCCGCTAACATGACGTTTTCATCAAAGAGCGTTCCACCAAAGTCGTCAGCTCCGAACCGTAAAGCGATCTGGCCAGTTTTTTTTCCTTCAGAAAACCAAGATGCCTGAATGTGAGGCACGTTATCCAGCATGATGCGAGAAATCGCTATGATCCTCAGGTACTGATTGGGTCCTGCCTCATTGTCCACCAGCTTCGCAAGAGCGGTGTTGTCCTTTTTATACGACCACGGAATGAACGCCGTAAATCCGCCATCATTGCCGTTTTTCAAGGCGAGATCTTGAACGTCCCTGATATGCACGAGAGATTCAATCACGTGATGGTCTTTTTCAACGTGCCCGTACATCATGGTTGCCGTGGTTTTTAGTCCTACCTTGTGAGCTGCTTCATGAACCTTGGTCCACTTATCCACAGTGTCCTTAGGCTTAAATCTCGACACAGTGGCCTTCACCTCATCAGATAGGATCTCGGAACCACCACCTGGCATCGAGCGCTGACCCGCATCCCAAAGAGCTGTGAAAACCTGTTCGTAGCTCATCTCTGAGACTTCACTCATGCGAACAATCTCTGGTGCCGACCAATAGTGAGGGGTTACATCGGGAAAACGTTTTTTTGTTTCGGAAACCATTTCGACGTAGTAATCGAGTTGAAGGTCGGAGTTTAAGCCACCCTGCATCAGCACGGTGCGCACACCGTTCTTCCGCGCACGCTCGATCTTGTCCATGATCTGCTCAACTGTGTAGGTATAAGCCGACGGATCCTTAGGATCAGTTCGATAGAACGCGCAAAACGAGCAGTACGCATCGCAAAGGTTCGTGTAGTTCAGGTTGGTGTCTACCACATACGAAACTTTGTTGTTCGGGTTGTGGTGTTGGCGCCAATATTCAGCGAGCGAAACCAAGTCAAGCAGTTCCGCCTCCTGCATCAACCACAAACCTTCTTCACTCGTGATTCGTTTGCCAGAGAAGACCTTTTTCGTAATTTGCTGAAGCATTTTTGTCACTTCGACGATCTAATTCGACGTCGAAACAGCCTTTTCTACTGATGTATCAGTCTGTGCTGATGCCGGTGGTCGCCAATTCGGCAATTTGTTAAGTCGCAGTCTGAATTCCTCTTGTCCGGCTCGTTCGTCTGGACCAAAGAAATAGGTGAAGTTCTGAACGTAGTTCGACACCTCATATTCTGACATCACCGCAGATTTTCTAATCCGACTAATCTCTTCAACAGAATTTACTCCATCTCGAGTTGCCTGAACCAGTTGACGCTCGAACCGCTCGGATACCTCTACAGGCACATCCGAGCGTACTACCCATTCTGCGAACACAAACGGCAGCCCTGTCAGAGTCTTCCAGGCTGATCCTAGATCGTAGTGATGCGGATATTCAGTTGTTGCTAGCTGTTCTAATGCAGGATCGCCAATGACGAGTGCAGCGTCCTGTTCGTTGGCCATTTCGACAAATCGGTGTTCGGTTACGTCCCACAGATCGGCAAACAGCACACGCAACAGTTGAATTGAAGTTGCAGTATGGCTCGTTACCGCAATGCTCGAACCCGAAAGCTGCTCAACAGGGATGTTTGAGAACAAAAAAACACTTAAAGCCGGACCATCGCACGCGACACCCATATTCCCAAGTGATCTCACGTTATCGCCCATCCGAAGAACCTCTGCAATCGGAAGCGGTCCAGCTTGTAAATCACTTCTTTCGACGGCCGCGGCCATAGCGCGTGGTGGCATTGCGATAAGCTCGCACGAATCTGGTGGGAGTTTTCGATAAAAGACCTCTGAATTCAAATAGGTCATGTGCCCGACTTTCAGGACATTATGATGAGATTGTTTAGTGGTCATACACCCTGATCTCGTTGTACAGAGCGTCTCGTTCGACGGGGATGCGACGCGCGTCTCTGATCGAAGACGCCATCGACTCTCGAGCCCGGCCAGCTGGCGACTCGGCCAAAGCGGCGTGGGCTATTCGCTCCTTGCCAATCGTGCCATCCAAATCGTTGGCACCAAAATTCAGGCCAATACTGGCCGTAGCCGCCCCCAACATCACCCAGTAACTCTTGATGTACTTGATGTTGTCGAGCATCAAACGTGCGGCGGCTATCATCTTTAGATCATCCATTGGAGGGGTGTGTCTTGGTCGTAGTTTCGTCGTGCCAACCTGATATTCAAGAGGGATAAAAGCTAGGAAACCGCCGGTCTCATCTTGAATGTTACGGAGGCGAATAAGATGCTCAATCCGCTCCTCAAACGACTCGATGTGTCCGTAGAGCAAAGTGCAATTTGTCGGAATGCCCATGCGATGGGCTGTCTTATGGATTTCGGCCCACCGATCCGCATTCGCTTTCCCCGGTAGAAGAATTTTGTGTACGCGCGACGAAAATACCTCTGCACCGCCACCTGGCATCGACTGAAGACCGGCCTCCTTTAAAATAGCTAGAGATTCTTCAGGTGAAACTTTCCATCGACGCTGGAAGTAATCGATTTCTGAAGCAGTGAAGCCTTTTATCTGAACGTGAGGGGCCTTTTCATGGATAGCTTTGACCATCTCGACGTAGTACTCAAACGGCCAAGTAGGGTGGTGCCCTCCCACAATGTGGATCTCATGGATATCGTCGTCAACATGATCAAGGATTTCTTCGATCGACATCTCATAGGCGTCTTTTTCACCAGGTTTTTTAGCAAAATCACAGAATTTGCAACTTAGAACACAGATGTTGGTTGGATTCACGTGACGGTTTAGAACGAAATAAACTTTGTCGCCAGTGACACGTTTTTTTGCAAAATCTGCCATACGCCCAACGCCCGATATATCATCAGTTTCAAGAAGCGTGACGCCTTCCGCAGTCGACAATCTCTCACCGGCTTGGACTTTGTCCCAGATAGGGAACAGTCGCTTGTCGGTTAGATTCAACTCGACCCGAAGATTTGGGTCGGCTACTTCCAGTATCGGGACCATTTCGAATCCACTTTCTTCACTATTTCAGGGTCCATCACCAGTGGCTTTTGGTAACCCTGTTTCCAAGTTGCATCAATGCCCATCACTCCGGAATAAACCGGGGCAAGGCCTCTAAATTCGACTCTTGAGAACATCACGTCGAGCACAGCGTCAAATCTCGTGAAAATACCCCAAAGCAAAATTTCGTCATCATCAATTTCGACATCTACAGATACAGCAACGACGATCTTCACGCTCCCAAGTAGCGGGTTGTCGACTAGCTTTTGAACAATCTCCCTGCCTTTACCTTCAGTCTGAACCACTAGCATTGTTTTGCCGACCAGACGGTATTTTGTAATTCCGGGTGCGATTTTCCCTAGATTCGCAGGCAAGGCCACCGCAACTGGTGAGCCTTCTCCAAGCGGACCACCAGTTGCGTCAAGGATCATCTTTGAACCCTTGTGCAGCGCTTCACCAGTGAAATCCAAAGTATCGGCGGCGGTTCGTGCAATCAGGTGAAAATCTTGCTCGGGATCGAAGTTACGACGAATCGCCTGCATCACATGACCATGATCACGCGGATTCACATCAGGACCAACCAACACGAGATTTTTAGTAAGTGAAAGTTGTCCGTCGCCCAGCAATCCAAGTGCCGTTTTTATCGGCTCACGTTGGTATCGAGGATCAACAGAAACGACCAATAAATTGTGGAATCCGGCCTCGTAGTACGCCCACATGTCTTTGACTTCGCGGCGTATAAGCCGAACGAGAGGGGTCAGTGCAAGCTGAGCTGCATCACCCAGATAACGATCTTCCTGCGGAGGCCTTCCTACGACCGTCGCAGGGTAGATTGCATTTTTTCTACGTGTCATCCGAGTAATTTCGAAGACGGGATGATCTGCCGCCGCTGAATAATGACCGAAGTGATCCCCAAATGGGCCTTCTAGTCTTCGTACTCGCGGTCGCAGAACACCCTCAAAAATGAACTCGGCGTGGGCTGGAACTTTCATATCAATTGTTTTCGCCCTAGTCATAGGAGTTCGCTGTCCACGGACGATTCCAGAAAAAGCTACTTCGTCCAACCCTTCAGGCAATGGCATGATTGCGGCGAGGATCAACGATGGGTCGCCACCAATTGCGACAGCCATCTCAAGTGGTTTACCTAATTTCTCAGCAATTTGGTAATGAAATCCACCACCCTTCTGGATTTGCATATGCATACCGGTTGTACGCTCGTCGTACACCTGCATCCGGTACATTCCCATGTTTCCAGCGCCGGTATTGGGATCACGACTCATGACCAATGGCAACGTGATAAACCTACCGCCGTCTTCAGGCCAGCATTTGAGTACCGGAAGCTGATCGAGTCTTGAATCCTCGACAATCTGCTGTGAAAGGGCGTTACGAGTATTTTTGGGTCGGATCTTAAGTAATCGCCAGCCGGTTTTACGGTTTCGCCAGAATGAACCTAGACTCGGAGGATTTATGTCTTCCATGAACCGGACAATATCTTCACCAAGCGCCTCTGCTGGGCGACCGAGTGCAAGTTCAATTCGACGCATCGATGCCATCGAATTAATCACAAGCGGATAATTTGAACCTTTGACATTCTCGAACAAGAGAGCAGGAAGGTTTTCTTTGACCGATCGGGTAGCAATCTCGGTCACTTCCAACTCAGCATCAACTTCTTCAGTGACGCGTTTGAGTTCCCCTTCTTTTTCAAGGAGTTGCAGGAACGATTGAAGATCTGTAAATGCCACCTAAATTGGTTCCTTATTCATTTGTCAAATACGAGGATGGTTCGGGTCCGAGCCAAGGCTTCATTATCGACGACTCGATCCCTAACGACGCGATGATTCGCCCTGCAACCATATCTATCAAATCATTGATTCTAGTCGGTCGGTGATAGAAACCTGGAGATGCAGGCAGAACGATTGCTCCCGCTTCGGTCACAGCGGTCATATTTCTCAGATGTATCAGGCTCAGCGGCATCTCACGTGAGACCAATACAAGGCGACGACGTTCTTTTAAACACACATCAGCCGCCCTTTCGAGCAACCCGTTCGATATGCCGTGAGCAATTCGCCCTAAGGTTCCTCCTGAACAAGGCACAACTACCATGCCATCGACTGGAAATGATCCTGACGCTATCGGCGAAGCGACGTCCTTGTGGTGGTAAAGCTCAAAATTCCCAGAGAATTCACCTGCTCGAGCCCACTCAAGAATAAGAGGAGTGTCGGCCTTCGTGTCTCCCGATAATTTCAAATCATCTTCAACGTCAAGGACCTTGCGACCGGCATCTGTGATTACAGCTTTTACATCGTGACCCGTCACCAGCATCTGCTCGAGCACTCGACGAGCGTAAGGTGCACCACTTGCTCCCGCTATGCCCAATACATAGACTCCCATCAGATAACCTCGCCAATTACTACAAATATGCCAAAAACAACTGCGATCACGCCATTCATGGTGAAGAACGCCATATTCAATTTTGATAAATCGGCAGACGACACGAGTGATTGCTCATATGCCAGTAATACGGCTGCGACGAGTACTCCAAATGAGTAGAACCCACTCGCTTCAAGAACTAAGCCAGCTAAGGCTAGAAACAATACCGCAACCACGTGCAGCAGGCGCGAAACGATCAGGGCAGTAGGGATTCCGAATCTCGCCGGAATCGAATGTAATCCTTGTTCGCGGTCTACCTTGAAATCGGCTGTGGCATATAAGACATCGAATCCAGCAACCCATGCCATCGATCCAATTCCGATGATAACGAAGCCAACCGGCAAGGTCCCAGTAAGGGCAAGAGATACTGCGGGTGGCACGATCAGATATACAGCTCCCATCCCAAAGTGGACCAGCCAAGTAAACCGTTTCAAATACGGGTAACCGATCATAACTGCCAGTGGAATAGGGGCAAGTGCCCACGTGACGGGATCTAACTGCGAAGTTGCCCCGATGAATATTAACCCCGCAACAGCCATGTATCCGACCATCGATTGACCGCTGATTGCTCCAGCAGGTATTGCTCGTATTGCGGTTCTTGGATTTCGACCGTCAATTTCGGCGTCGATCAAACGATTCGCTGACATCCCAAAGGTTCGCATACCAACCATTGCTATCAATACCCACAGCAACTCAGTCCATTCGGGCGTACCCTTCGCTGAAATAAACGCCGCTAGAACCGCGAAAGGCAGAGCAAAAACCGAGTGTTCAAACTTGATCGCTTCGAGAAACAAAGCAAATTTTCGCCAGCCAAGGAATCCTACGCGAGCAGTAGTCTTTTTCATTGATTGGTAACCTCAGTGAAGTCATTTACGGGCGTTAACTGTACTGACGCCAATAACATTTTCTTCAGGTCTGGACCAGCTTCTTTTGGAGTAGGACCATTTGAGAATAGCCAATGGACAACAATCTCGTTCACGGCACCCAGCCAGATTCGTGAAGCCATATCTGTGTTAATTTCGCCAATCTGGCCAGATTCCTTAGCTTGATCCAAATGTTTACTAATCACGCCAGAAAATCGATCAAACATTTCTGTGCGCTTTGATTCAAAAGCGTTTCCCATACTGTAACCCTGTGTAATCAACAAACGTGCGAGCCGTTTTTGAACCGAGAGAGTTGACAGCACTGCTTCAAGAGCTGCCACAGCAGCTTGGATCGGGGAATCGGCTTTAGCTGCAGCATTGACTGCTCGTTGCACAAGCTTGTCAGCGAGGCGATCCATCACGGCAAAGAAGAGGCGTTCTTTGCTTGGGAAATGGAAGTACAAACCACCTTTTGACATCGAAGTCCGCTTGCCGATTTCATCGACAAGCGCGTCATGGTATCCGTTGTCGGCGAACACGGCTTCAGCTGCTTCGAGGATGCGTTCTCGAGTCTGAATTCGTTGTTGAGTAGAAGATTCCGACAATACGACTGAAGAATGAAATAGTTGACATAAACCGACTCACCAGTCGGTTGACTGAAAAGCATTCTACAGCCAGCATTTATCGCCAGCAATAAGATTGAATGAGAGTACCGAAGATTTTCAAGTTGTACCCTCACTGGGCGAGGTCTAACCTTCTTTGAGAATCAATGACCATCAATCTTTCAAACTTCCCACCTAACTTCCGTGTACTTGCCTCAGGAGTGCGCGGACCAGAAGGGCCCGCCATTGACTCTGAAGGACGGCTGCATCTTGTTAGCGCAGAAGATGGTGCAATACTCCAAGTATCGCCCAGTGGCGAACTGAGTGAAGTGGCGAGAACTGGGGGGCGACCGAATGGTTTGGTATTCAACTCATCAGGCGAGATGTTTGTCGCAGACGCAGGGTTAAAGGCGATATTACGAATCGATTCCAAAGGTAAATCTGAAGTATTCGTCGATGGATACGAAGGAACCAGCCTAAGTGGACCAAACGATCTCTGCTATCTACCAAATGGCGATCTTCTGTTCACCGATCCTATTCGCCGACCACCACCCGATCCTGCCATTAGCCCTGTATACAGGGCCACACCCGAAGGCAAAGTGGGCGTGTTCGCAAATGAACTGGCCTATCCGAACGGAATCGCCACATCAGCGGACGGGATTCAGGTTTACGTGTCTGAAAGTCGGGCCCAACGCTTGGTAGCATTCACAATCGACGAATCGGGCACACTACTCGATCAGCAATTAATTCGTCGGTTCAAGGAACCGGGAAATCCTGACGGTATGGCTGTCGATGTAAAGGGCAACATTTTGCAGACGCTGCCTGGCACTCGCGCTATTGCATATGTGTCTGCCAGCGGTGATCTACTCGATCTTTATCACGTTCCAGGTTGGATGCCTGCGAATCTGGCTTTCGGTGGTGACGACATGAAAACCGTTTACGTCTGTGGGGTTGCCCAGAGTTCGGTCTATGAATTCAGACATCCAGTCGCCGGTGTACCACTATTCTGACATCACGCTGTCTGATACTGGTCAGCGCCGTTTGAATTCGCGTTCTAAATCGTTGACGTTGAGTTGAATCAATGTTGGGCGTCCATGCGGGCAGGTGTTAGGATTTTCGGCTTTTTCGAGCTGGCGAATCAAATCTTTGCACTCCTCGGTCGAAAGAATCTGTCCAGCTCTTACCGAAGAATGGCACGCCATTGTTGCCAACATACGATTGCTCCAAGCGTCGCCAGTGCCTCCTTCGCTCAGTTCATCCAAGACGCTAACGAGAATCTGCCCTGCCCCGCCGCCGCTCGCTCGTGTCGCAAGTGATGCTGGAACACTTCGAAGGATTAAGCTGTTGGCTCCAAACTCTTCGATTTCCCACCCAACGCGGTTTAGTTCGTCAAGGTGTTCATGAACAGTCGTAATTGCCCCGGGTGCAAGGTCGACTGTAACAGGATCGAGTAACGGTTGTGATTCGATTACATTTTGTTCAAATCGTTCCCGCACTCGTTCGAACATTACCCGTTCATGTGCGGCATGCTGGTCGACCAAATAAACGCCTTCTGGCCCTTCAGCGAGAATGTAGGTCTCATGCGCCTGACCGATAACTCGAAGTACCGGAAGTGTTTCCTTCGGGGTAATTCCCTGAACTCCGTCCGAAATCACTTCGCCCTCTGAATCAGCCAATCGAAATTGCTCAACTATCGCAGTAGGCTCCGGCCACATTGGGAATTTTGAGCCCCCCGCTGGAGACGTTGATGGCGAGATACTGAACTGATTGAACCTCTCCCTGTTGACCACTGCACCGGGTATCCTGAAAAGTCCGATCGACCCTGAAGCACGTCCTGATCCAAGTTCGTGCACTGGTGAGGACACTGATAGAACGCCTCTCACGGCACGCTGAACCACGGAATAAACAAGATCCTCACGGAGGAATCTAACCTCTGCTTTAGAGGGATGTACATTTGCATCGACATCATCAAGTGGTGTCCGAATGCGTGCCAAAGCAATTGGGTATCTTCGGTCAGGCATGAAGCCGTGATACGCCTGTTCGATTGCATATGAGAGTCGGCGTGACTGTATCCAGCGACCATTAACCGAAATCGTCAAATAAGTCCGATTAGAACGATTCAGTGACGGAGAGCTAATCAAACCGTCCACCGAAAATGCAGCGGAATCGTCAGGTTCTAACTCAAGCATTTGTTCCGCAATTTTGGCACCGTAGACGCCTGCAACCGCATCGAGCAGCTTGCCAGAGCCTATTGTTCGCAGTCGCTCTCTGCCATCTGAATTCAGGCTGAAGGAAACCTGTGGATAGACTAGTGCCAACGATGCTAGCATCGACTCAATTCGTGATAGCTCACGTCCCGGAGATCCGAGAAATTTCAATCGTGCAGGGACGTTCTTGAACAATCCTGAGACTTCGATCCTCGTCCCTTGCGGGGAACCGACTTGTTCAATTGGCTTTGTTTTACCGAAATCGACGAGGAATCTGGCTCCGGCATCAGATTCCGCATGCCGCGAAATCGCCTCCACACGAGCTACAGAAGATATCGACGGTAATGCTTCACCGCGGAACCCCAACGTGCCGATTGCGATTAGATCAGATGATTCATCGATCTTAGACGTGGCAAATCTCTCGAACGCAAGTGCAAGTTCGTCAGAGGGAATGCCATGCCCGTTGTCGACTACAGTTATCGACTGTGCACCTCCGCCGACAATGTGTACATCGACTCTTGTTGCCTCCGCGTCAAGAGAATTCTCGACTAGTTCCTTTACCACCGAGGCCGGACGCTCAATAACTTCACCTGCGGCAATGCGCGAAGCTAGATCGTCACTTAGTACCCGTATTGGCATCGTTGTTACAAACTCGAAGGTTCTTGTGCACTGGGTGCAGTTAGATGGTGAGAAAGAAAGTTTACTTGCCGACCAGTTATTAGAGCGAAAAACACTGAACGTCAAGGAAGTTAGAGCTTACGAACCTTGTCGGTAAGTACTGTGTAACCTAACGCGGCGGCGAGCAATCCCCCACCGGCCAATGCGAACGCTATTCTAACGTCAAGCAATGCAGTGATGAACCCCAGAGGAATCGCCCCAAGCGGTATCAAACCGAAATTCATCATATACACACCCATCACACGACCGCGGTGCTCGTCATCTGTCTGCTCCATTATGAGAGAGGAGTTCAGTGCTCGACGCCCCGAATCGCCCAGCCCGAGAATTACCATGATTCCGACGGCGACAGCATACGAGGTGGTAGCAGCTGCAAGAAGAATCGCAATGCCAGAGAGCATACTTGTGATGAGCAACACCCAACCTCGATGATTGTGTTTCGAAAGTCCGGCGATTACCAGAGAACCGATCAGCGCTCCAACGCCGATCATGCTCAGCAATAGGCCGAGTGCTTCGACTTTAAGCTTGAACACTTCCTCGATTTGAACAGGCAGTAACGTCCTGAACGGCATAGCCAGTAGTGCCGTGCTGAGTGCAACCAGAAGTAAAACCAGCACTGTGCGGTTTTTCTTCGTATAAACCAATCCCTCTTTTATATCGCTCCACATCCGACGCCTTCCACTGGAAATCGGTGTCATGTTTGGGACCCAGCGGGTCAGGACCAGAGCAATTACGGTCAGTCCAGCCATGAGGTAGTAAGTGGCTGCAGGCCCTGCCAAACCGTAGACCAGCCCACCGATACCGGGAGCCGCCACGGTCATCAACGACATTCCCGAAGCATTCAGTGCAACCGCATTGGTCAAGTGATCTTCGTCAACAAGCTGACCGATGATCGCCTGGCGCGCTGGCATCAAAAATGCCCAGATTGTCCCCTGGGCTACTGATGCAGCTGTTAGGTGATAGACCGTGATAGAACCGGTCGAGATCGATATGCCTACAAATAAAGTTATGCAGAGCATTCCGAGCTGACCTAACTGAATTATTAGCTTACGAGAAACGCGGTCTGCCACAGCACCACCGTAAAGTGAGAGGAGGAGAATTGGAGGCGCAAATCCTGCCCCGACCACCACAACGGCGATCGGAGATTTAGTCAGTTCCCCATGTCAGATAGCCGCGAGCAAGCATCTGCATGTTGACCGCTGCCATCAACAGCAGCATTCCAAGCCATAGATGTCTAAATCCAGATTGCCCGAGCGATGAGAACGTTCTTGACAGTATCCGATAACGCCGCCCATTTGTTTGAGGGTCATTCGGTTTTACGGCTGATGTGGACTTAGAGACTGGCAAGTTTTACGGCTGTTCTCTTAATTTGATCAATAGCAAATAGAGCCGAATTGAGCCGCTTGCGGTGGGATTGGCTGATTGATAATTGGGTCAAAGTGCGCGCCGCAGTCGGGGCATAAAGATGATGGCAGCTAAGGAGAACACTAAAAGAACAACAGCTGTGAATCCGACTGCAGGTCGTGCGCCGAATTCTTTGATAGCGTATCCGAGCGGGAGCATGCCCAAGGGCATTAATCCGAATGTCATCATCAGGACACTCATTACACGTGCTCGATACTCATCTGTGGTACTTTCCATCATCAAACTCTGCCCAAGAGCCCATCTCGCTTGCTCCGCAAGCCCCATGCCGACCATACCTAAAATTCCAGCGGCATACACGGGAACAGCGACAATCAGACCGAGTGAAGCACTAGCCAAAATCGCTCCACCGAGAACGATCCAACCTCGACGATGTCCTTTGCGCAGATTTGCGATCGTAATCGTACCAACTAGTCCACCAAGACCCAGAGCAGTTAATAGAATTCCGACCTCTGAAGCATCAGATCCGTAAACATCTTTCGCGTAAACCTGAACAAGCATCCGGAACGGCATCGATAGCAATGCAACGATGACACTGTAGACCATCAAATTAAGGATGAGTTTGTTCTGCCCGATGTACCTGAATCCACCGAGGATATTTTCCATCACAGATTGCTTTATCACGGATACAGGCGGGGGCATTTTGGGCACGAGTGATGTGAAGATGACTGCGCTGAGCATCACTACGCTCACCATTACGTAGACATTCTCAGGACCGATGGATTCGTACAACACTCCAGCCAGCGCTGGAGCAATCAATGTCATCATGCTCATCGCCATAGCATTTAAGGCGAATGCGTTTGGAAGTTGGTTTTTTCCAACCAGTGAAGGGACCGCCGCTTGGCGTGCCGGCATTTGAAGGGCAAACATCGCCCCTTGTGCGACAGAAATAGCAAATAAATGCCCCCAAACCAATGAGCCGGAGAACAACAATATGGCAACTATTCCCGCGAGAACTCCGTTGGCAGCCTGTGATATCTGTATCAGCATTCGACGCTCGACCCGGTCACCAAGCACTCCGCCATACAAAGAAACAACAAGAAGGCTCGGAGCAAATCCCATGCCTACGATGCCAGTAATTAATGGGTCGTTGGTCATGTCGTAAACCAGAATCCCGCGGGCAACCATCTGCATTTGGAAACCGCCCATGGACAGCACCATGCCAAACCAAATCATTCGGAAGTCGCGGTTGGTGATTACCGATTCGAAGGTGTGGAAGAACGACCGACCAATTACCCCATATTTTGGAACGTGAGTCACGGGCTGAGCCGTTTGCGCTACGCTTCCATCTTGGTCTATTGGATTCTGATCTGCCAAATTATTCCTGAAACAAAATCGGCACCTTCCAGTGGGTGCTCAACGTGAAAGGATACTCCCGCAGAAGGTGGGCTGGTACGGTTTCATTGAATACAAACGGTCCTCTGAACGATCAACTAAAGTAACCTTTGTCAAAGAGTTATCCGAGAAGCACTAGGTAAAACAAAATGACCGATTCTTCGACCATGAACGAACCGAATCTACAAGACATTCACGACGCTAAATTAGCTATAGAAGATCATGTTCTGAGAACACCTTTGAGGCATTACCCGGTTCTCTCAGAACTTTTGGACGCCGATGTCTGGGTGAAACATGAAAATTTCCAACTTCTAGGCGCATTCAAAGTCCGTGGCGGTATTAATCTCGTTTCCCAGACAACTCGGGACGAGCGTGATCGAGGATTCGTTACCGCTTCATCCGGTAATCACGGGCAATCGATCGCATATGCTGCCCGTGCGTTTGGAGCATCCTGCACGGTGGTCTTGCCCGAAGGAGCCAACTCCGCTAAGGCTGCTTCAATCGCCTCGTTAGGTGCTAACGTTATCTTCCGCGGAGATGTATTCGAGCGAGCCCGAGAATATGCCGAAGAGTTGGCAGATCGTGAAAACATGCGTTTCGTCCATGCCGCAAACGAGCCTGCTCTAATAGCCGGGGTTGGAACTTACTCAGTCGAAATCTATGAAGATTTGCGTGACATCGATGTGTTGTTCGCTCCAATCGGCGCGGGTTCAGGAGCTTCAGGTGCATGCATCGTTTCAGATGCGGTCTCACCATCGACTCATGTGATTGGGGTTCAGGCCGCAAATGCGCCTGCGGCTTACCACGCGTGGAAATCAGGGAATTTCGAGACGTATCCGATGTCAACGGTCGCTGAGGGACTGGCGACAGAATCTGCCTACTCACTCCCAATTAGTATTCTTCGAAAGCGACTAAAAGAGTTTGTGCTTGTGGAAGATTCGGACATTAGTAGTGCGATCAAGCTCTACGTTCACGCTACACGCACGCTGGCCGAACACGCAGGGGCTGCTTCTTTGGCCGCTGCAGTCAACATGAGAGATCAAATCCGAGGAAAACGAGTCGTGCTCGTGGCGAGTGGGGGAAATATAACCGTCGAGCAGCTCAAATCAGCTCTGGCTTGAACTGTCTAGTCGACGTCGAGTGACTTAATTTCCTGCTCAATGGTGTGCACTCTGGTGTAGTCCTCGCGGTACATGGCAAATGCTCGTTCGAGATAGAGTTGAGCCTTCTTTGCTGATTCAGATCGGCTATCGGTGGCAGCATCGATCAGCAGGTCAATTCTCCGATTTTCAGGCACGTGTTTTGCAATCGACCGGATTTTTGCTTCACTCTCGCGGGCACCTCCACTATCACCGCCACTATTTTCGTACTGGAAGCGACCCATCAACGTCGTCAGTTCCGCAAGCAGATCCGGCTCAGACATCATGCTGTACATAACGTCGTGCACATCGACATTGAGCGCCTCACCACCGCCGATTGCACCTGCTTCACCGGAAACGCCTGAGACTTGCTCGGTTCCAGCTTCAGTAAAACCATTTGCCTTAGCAAAACTGTCGTAGTGCGCTGCGTACTCTGCCGAGATTCCTGCGACCACTTCCATCAAGGCAGTCACGTCACTTAGTTTCGCAACACCACCATACAATAGATCATCGTTTCGCAATTCAGCCATTTGTCGTAACCATGCCTCGGAAGGAACGGGCTCAGGTGCTGGCGGAAAGGCAAATGAAGACATTTCACCAGCCCCTAATTGCTCCACCTGTCCTGCAAGGAACGGAGGCACATATTTGCTGATATCAACCGATACCGGCAAGATAACGACGTAAGACGCTCCAACACGATCAGGGTTCGATCCATCTTTAAAATAGATCAGGGCATGTCCTTTCGGTTGCGCAGCATTCCCGATGTGGTATTCCAGTGTCATGTGTTCAGATCAGACCTTCGTCCGGTGTAATTGGGTCGTGTTATAAGCTGGGGGCGAATAACATCTTACTTCTGGTTATTCTGGACGAAACAGCCAATATGACCATTACTTTGACGATGTTGTCATTGATCGGGAGTGATAAAACGAGTATCTACAGTCTAGCTGCAAGGCCTCTCATATTCCGTCTGCCTCCTGAAGGCGCTCACAAAGTAGCCGAAACCGCTCTCAGAGTGCCGGGTTTATGGAACTCGTTTCGGATTGCGAATGGAACTGGAGACCGCAAACTCGATACGAATCTAGCTGGTATCGAATTACCAACTCCCATCGGAATGGCTGCAGGGTTCGACAAAGATTGCAAAGTGCTCGGATCAATTCTCAATCTGGGGTTCGGCTTCGTTACCGGGGGTACGGTAACGCTGACTCCGCGTCCGGGGAACCCGAAGCCTCGAATGATAAGGGTGCCGGAGCAAAAGGCCTTGATGAATGCACTGGGATTCCCTGGCCAAGGGTTAGAGCCAGTGATCAAGCGGATGAAAAAATCTCAGCGAAACCATGATCGTGTGATGTTGAGCATCGCTGGCACGATCGAAGAAGAAATATTCGAGTGTTTCCGCCGAGCTCAGTCGCTCACATCGGGCATAGAACTTAACATCAGCAGCCCTAATACGGCCGGACTTCGTATATTCCATCAACCAGCCCGTCTTCGAGGGCTGATCGAAGGTCTCGTTGTTGAAAAGCAGGTACCGCTGTTCATAAAACTTCCACCATGGCCGCGAAATGATGAAAATCGTAGAGAAATGCTAAAGCTAGCCGCAACAGCCGTGGATGCTGGTGTTGACGGACTTGTTATTGCCAATACCCACCCGATCGAAAATAGCAGGTTGAAAGTCGGCCGAGGAGGCCTGAGTGGTGCTCCCTTGTTCGACCACACCGAACTTATGATTGCCGACGTTCAAGCTCAGGTTCAAGGCCAAGCAGCGATAATTGCATGTGGCGGTGTAACTACAGCCGAGCATGTATGGCTTCTCTTGTCGAAAGGCGCATCCGCTGTTCAGTTGTACACATCGTTTATTTATGAAGGGCCTGGGCTGCCAGCAAGAATCAACAAGCGTCTATCAAAATTGATGAACAAGGCAGGAATCACAAGCGTCGCGGACATCTCCGGCCCCCCACCTGCGTTGAACTAGCCTGATCAGCCTTGTGACGCGAGCAGAGCGTCGGCTTCTGATCTGCTACCCATCGACTCTTGAGCACCGGGTCTGCCAACACACAGGGCCCCAGATGCCATTCCCAGTTGGGCCGCATCTAACAGATGCATTCCGGATGCGATGCCGACACCAAGTCCTCCGTTGAACGCATCTCCGGCCGCTACCGTAGCTACAACTGGGACTTTGAACGGATTGAGCAGTTCGGAGATTCCTTCGGATTCAACCCATGCCCCTTGGTCTCCGAGAGTCACTATGACGGTTTCGATTCCGGTATTGCGGATCGCTACAGCCGCTTTCTTGGCTGATACTGCGTTGACAACATCAATATTTGCCATCGACGCGGCCTCACCTTGATTCGGAGTCATAATCGACACTGAACCGTAAAAGCCATCAGGGACCTCTCGAACCGGCGCCGGATCTAGAATCACTACAACTCCGGCTTTAGCCGCTGCATCGATAGAAGCCTTCGTAACGAAGATAGGGATTTCTTGTTGACAAAGCAATACACCGGCACCGGTCAAACGGTCACAAACGTCGTCTAATTGTTGAGTGTCACAAAGCGCATTTGCCCCGTAAACCGGATTCACGTGATTTTCTCCATCAGGAAGAATGAAAATCACCGCAACTCCCGACGCACTGTTCTCGGTTCGACGAAGACGTAAGGTATCAATGCCCTCATTGCGCATGAATTGAGCCATTTCTTCTCCAAATATGTCGTCTCCGATACGACCGATCATCTTCACTGAACCCGGACTTTGCGCAAGCCTAGCCGCAGCGACAGCCTGGTTCCCACCTTTACCGCCCGGCGTTGTGTAGAAACGAGTACCCTCGGCAGTCTCGCCCGGACCTGCCAAACGTGGCGTGTCCACGATCAGATCCATGTTGAGCCCGCCGAGAACGATTATGTCTTTCAAGAATTCCTGCCTATATACGTGAATACCGGTCGTCAATCAAGGTAACCGTGTCTAGATTACTGGTGGTCCGAATTTACCAGCACCACAAAGTTCGTTGAGAAAGTTAACTAGGCCAAAGTTTTCGGGCGAGTCGATCACTCGATCAGCCGCACAAACAGCATCTGGGTGGCCTCCATCAACAGCAATACCCAAGCCAGCCCATTCGATCATTGATTGATCACCTTTACCGTCGCCGACCGCGATTACACCGTTGCGATCGACATTCAGTAAACCTGCAAGATGCTCTACAGCGAGATCTTTTCCGGCACCTATGGCTTCGATCTCGCAAAACATCGGCAACGAATGAGTAACTAGCGCCAACCCGTTAAGTAGCGCATGTAGCTTCTCGACAAGCGGGCCAACTATTTCCGGGGCACCAACACCCACGATAGCAGTTGGCTTGTGATCCACCATTGTCATCAACGAATCCGTATCTCGGATGCTGACCCCCATCCGTTGACCGTAACCGTCAGTCCATTCGGAACGTTTTTCGACCCAAACATCGTTTCCAAGAAACATCATGACTTCTGGGACGATCGATGTGAGACCAGAGATCGCCTGCGCTGCGACGATTTCATCGAGTCGTTCGTGTCGCACTTCCATGTTCTTGAGTTGATCGAAAGTCATCGCACCTTGGAAACAAATGACTGGACCTTTCGCTCCTGATTCTTGGGCAATTCTCAGCGCAGGTGTCAGTGTTCGTCCAGTGGAAACGGACACGACTGCTCCTGCGGTTTGAACTCGCGCAATTGCCTTGATCAATTCAGGTTTAACGATTCGGTCGCCACCGATCATCGTGCCATCTATATCAAGGGCCACAAGGGAGTAAATTTGACTATTATCGCGCACTAAGAAATCTGATCCCAAAAGCCACAGTTCACGAAAATCAAACTACCCCACGCTTCGTAATACCGATGATCATCTCGGTCATTTATATGTATGTAATTTCGATTACTTTAGCGACCGACAAAGGCACTTGATGATTTATTTACCACTGTGCTGCGCAGATACTTCGGCCAAGCCAACAACGAAATAATCGTCAAGATTAGTCCCACAACAGCGATAGCGGTAACAGCGTGATTGGCACCCCACCAAACGGCTAGCCCTCCGACCATCAGTGCTCCAAGTGGACCAGTGCCAATCGATGCAGCTAGCACACCCAATACTCTGCCACGAATTTCAGTTGGGGTCGAACTAATCACGATAATACTTTGCATCGTGGCGAAACCTGACATCGAAAAACCACCTATCAGCAGAATCGGAAGGGCCATCCAAAACGATGGTGCCAACGAAAAAGAAAATATAGCGATCAGGAACATGATTGATCCGAATGAATAAATCCTAGTAAATCCGCTAGGACGAGCTTTAAGTGCGATCACAAGCGATCCAGTTGTGGCGCCTACACCCTCAGTTGCGAGCAAAACTCCGACTAGCAGAGGCCCAACTTTCAAGGTTTCAGCTCCAATGACTGGAACCATATGCTGGTAAGGGAAACCGAAGATGTTCATAACGATTGTTATGAGCAAAGTCACGACAATGATTTGATCAGCCTTCACGTGTTTCAAACCTTGCGACAGATTTGCAAAGTAACCAAACCTCTCTTGAGACTTCTGAGGTCGATCTACGGGTGGCAGTGTGAATGCCAACGTCGACCCTATTGCGAACAATATTGCTCCAGTGATGTATGCCGCTTCGATCCCGAGGGTGGCTAGGAACGCTCCGGCTCCCAGGGGGCCTATAACCCTTGAGAAGTTACTACTGGCCATATCAATTCCGATTGCCGTAGATATTCCATCTTGGCCGACCGCGTCGCCAATCATCGCGCGCCTGACTGGAAAATCAGTTGCCCACATAACACCTGCCAACGTAGCACCCACGCATATGTGCCAAAGTTCAATCCGACCGGTGACAACCAATATCGCCATTATCACGTAGACGCCTGACAGGATCCCCAGAGTTGACCCCATAAGAACTTTACGATTGACTCGATCAGATATCAGCCCAATTGTCGGACCAAGCAACAGCATCGGAATCATACGTAAGAATCCGATCACTGCCACCCAGAATGGCGAACCCGTAAGTTCGAAAACAAAAATGCCCAGAGCCACAGTTTCCATCCACCGCATCGTCGTAGATGCGATACCAATGCCCCAAAGTCTTCTAAAGGACGGATTGGAAATTACTAATCTAAATCGCTGAGCGGAACGACTTTCTCGCGATGTGCTCTGCATGGTCAATTAGCAGTTATGTCTGCTGGCACAGATAAAGGACTCATGGCTTGGGGATCACCGGCGTCCATATCTCCACCGAACGCGTCGTCCCAGATTCCAATTCCTGATTCTTGGGCTTGGCGTTCCATTTCTGCAAAATACCCGTCATATCTAGTATTTGGATGTTTTATGTCGGCGTTCCCGAGCCCATTCAAGAGGAGAGCCGCATTGATCATGACATTGCCGATGAACACATAACGCAATAACCGTCCTTGCTCGTCTCCATCTCGCTCGTCAGATTCCAATAGCACCTCTTTGTTATCAATCCAACTCTGGGTGACCTGTTGTGCAAAGTCGTAGAACGGGTCGCCGTATGGCGGCGATTCGATTCCAATTAACCGCACCGTTTGTTCGCCATTTCCAGCGTCGACAACGATTGTACGACCGTCGATAACGCGCAATACCTGAGCCGAAACGCGGTCTGGTGGTGTTGGTTCGGCTGACCTGTCGCCATTGAGAAGCGGCCCGAATATTCCAATTGACATAGATGCCAGTATCACGATCGAAACGATTACAATTGTTGCCTTCCACGCCATTCCACCGATTTTCTGGGCACCTCCATTGGACTCATAACCATCCCAAGAACGATCGATATCGCTCTGCGATGGACCAAGTATCTTGTTCTCAGGATCGTCGTAATCCAAGTCACTATGATCGTTTTCTGGGTGTTCTGGTGGACTCTTCATTTCTTTGTCTTTGGCGGTAATCTACTCGGAGTAATCGTCGAACAATCCTAGCTGTCGATCTACCGCTGCGGGTTCGCTGATTGAGGCTTCTTCAATCAATCTTGAATCGTTGTTTTTATACGAGTTCACTCTGTTAGATACAGATATTGCTCGAAGTAGATCGTTCGACGCCGGCAACAATATCGACTGCAATTGAGCCGTTTCATTGGTTGAAGAATCGAGCCAAAGTGTAACTCTCTCCTCGTCGAGAATCGCAGGCATTCGATCATGAATACTCGACATGAACTCGTTGGCTGCGAATTGCACACGAATCGATGGTCTCGCCACGCTCGTTTATCAAGGAGTCGTAAACGGCGGCAAAATGAAGAATCTCACCTTCTTTCAGAGTGAAATACATCGGCTGCTGAGAACCGTTTGTCCTTTTCCATTCAAAGAATCCACTTGCAGGAATTACTCCCCTACCTCTCTTGAACACACCACTCCACATCGGTGATTCAGCTAGTCGATCATCACGTACGTTAAAAGTCTTCCGTGTTAGTTTTTCCGGCGTTGACCCACTCGAAATCAGCCCCCAGTGCATCGGTTTAGCGGCCAGTCGACCATGTTCACTCACGATTGTGATGACGTCTTGGGTTGGACGAATATTGAAACGTGATTCGAGATCGAGTCGGCGGATAATCAATTCGCCAATACCGCCATGCTCCACCTCGCTACCCCTCAACTGATAGTGAACCCCACTTACATAAACATAAACAAAAGCGCCGCACATACGTCCATTTTACGTTGTACGACGCCATACAAGACCGAACTATGAACTGAACTGATCGTCTCGCCACGAATAGATCGGTTCCCAGCCAATCACATCTTTGACGTTTGTTATTGAAAGAGGTGCCTCGAATCCCACGAATTCTTTCCTAAGGGGAACATTGGGGTAAACCGTTTTGATCGCTTCCATAGTGGGGATGTTCAACATTGTGTCCTTGGCGTTGAGGAAAAACCGGTGGTGACCGTTCCAGTTCTCATTCACAACCGATTGAACACAAGCACGGGCAGCATCACGAATGTGCAGGTATGTCCAGAATCCTTGACACCTCGTCCAAGGATCGATGATCGGATTTGCATGCAAATGAGTGAAGTACGCGTCATCCCACATTCCGTTAAATCGCATGCTGGCAATCGCCATCCATGGAGATCGACGAGAAAATGCCTCGCCAATCTCTTCACCAAGCCATTTTGCAATCGAGTAAGGATCTTCAGATCGTGTGTGAACGTTCTGGTCCATTGGGAAATACTCTGGTGGTTTGACCTCATTTGGTGCCCACCGTGCGGCGGTCCCCATCGCTCCTACGGAGTTGTACGAAGAGCCGAGTGCGACTCGTTTTACCCTGAGCTGTTCAGCAGCTCGACACACGTTCCACATAGACATCGTGTTCGTTTGCACGACGTCTTCCTCGACGTAATTGGCAGCACTGGGTCGTGAAGCCAATGAGATGACTGCATCACAGCCGTCCATCGCAGAAATAACCTGTCCGTAGTCTGAAATCTCAACTTCAAAGAATTTGGGGGTGGTCGGCCAGTTTTCTCGCAGTTTCACGGCGACATCAGCGCTGGCAAGTTGCCCGGTAGTTCCACTGTGACCAAGATTACTGCTCATGCGGAATTTGTCGGCGTTTATTACCTCATGGCCCAGTTTGTAGAGTTCGTCGATCACATAATGACCAACAATTCCCGATCCGCCGGTTACAAGTACTTTCATTGTTTGAGTTCCTTATATCAAAAATCTATTTGGTCTGGTCTGAACGCGAGTCGAGCCCGCATTCACGAGCTCGACTCAAATTGCAATTTGTTTCGCCGAATGGCGTAAGAAAAGTCGAATGATCGACTACCAGGGCATGGTTCGTCCGGTTTTATTTCGACCGTATTCTGCCCACTCTTGTGTAGCCCCCATCATTTTCACTTTGAGTACGTCGATTGAGTAATCGACGCGCTGCTCCATGGTCATTTCATCATCAGCCCAACTAGCGTAGAAGCCGATGCCCTTTGAGGCCAAAGCTGCATTGATACGATCTCTGGCGTCGTTCATTTCTTGCGGGTACGGTGGGTCGTGGGCGTCTGGGTGTCCGAGAGACATGCCCATGTCACCAGGTCCCCATTCAGCGAATGCGATTCCAGGCACTTCGACGATTTCGTCAACATTCTCGAGACAGTATCTGTCTTCGATCTTCAAACCCAGAATAAGCTCTCCATTAGGGTTCAACGGCCACGGGTCAGCGACCTTGGAGTATTCCGCTGTTGAAAGTCCCCAGATGTCATTTGCGGGCTTCTGCCCACCTGCACCACGGAGACCTTCGCCTATCACGTCTCGGTCAGTTTCCTGAAACGGGTATCTAGTGATCTGCACAAACGCCTTCACTGATTCTGCTGTCCTTGTGTGGGTGTGGAGAATTCCATGCAATCCAGCTGTGAGGACGTGGCGTGCCTGCCAGGCGTTATAACGCACCTCTTCCGGCGTGATCGCATTAGAAGGCAGTGTGCAGAGGACCGTCGGCGTCAAGTGACCGCTCGGAGTCGGACCACCATCCTTCAAACCGCGCATGTAATTAGTAAGACCAACCGTGTCAAATGGGTGATGCTCAAAATCCAACATCAACATATCAGCCCAAGTCTGTGAGTCTTTGACTCCAGCTTCGTATGTCAGATCAGATGGGTGAGTCGCATAGAAAGGCTGACCCTGCTCAAGCAACTCGATACATTTGTTTATTCGCTTTGCCATATGGATGCTCCTGCTTTAGTCGTTTGTTAGGCGCCAGCTAATGCCGAGTTCGCCAGTGATACCGCGGAACCAGTCGATTACTTCAGGGTGATATGGAATTCCATTCTTGCGGCGTTCGATCTCTTCTTCGTGTTCGGGCAGTCCTGCATAGACAACTCGTTCCTTGCCAGGGATCGGTGGGGTGTTCTTTACTGCGTTCATATAGATGTCCATATCGTTCTTGAAATTCTCAAGATCGGTGAACGCCTCAACATTGTAGGCAATGAAGTGATGAGAAGCTCCGCCTTCGCGGTTAGGTCCTGCACCTGTGGCACCGAGTAGACCACACATGATCTCGACCCACATACCCATACTTGCACCCTTGTGGGCACCGTTCTCGCGTGATCCGCCAGTCGGCAACATGAAGTACTTGTCCGGAACGGGACCCTCTTTGAGAATAGGGACACCGTCTGCGTCAGAAATCCATCCAGCAGCTACATCGACGCCAAGGCGCTTCGCTAGTGCAATTTTGTTTCCCGCAACCGAACTCATCGAGGCATCGAAAATAAACGGCGCTTCGCTGTTTGTTGGCACTGCTACCGAAATTGGATTGAGACCGAACATCGGCTTAGAGCCATCCACCGGAAGCACCTGCATACCACCTGTGGTCATCGAAACACCGATCATGCCGTGATCAATAGCCATTGCTGCATGGTAAGCAGCCGCACCGAAGTGTCGACCGTTATTTGCAGTTATAGTTCCGATTCCGTAGATCTTGGCACGCTCGATCGCCATATTCATAGCCAGTGGGCCTATGACGAGACCATGGCCACCATCGGAATCGAGAGTTGCCGCGGCTGGCATCTCTCGGATGATCTTCGGGTTAGGAGTTGGATTAATCCCACCCGCACCAAAATCTTCGACGTACCGACGCAGCATGTTCGAAACTCCGTGCGTCTCTATACCTCGTATGTCGGCGTAAACGAGCACTTCTGCCGCTTTGGCGGCGGCGTCAGCGGGCATACCCATTTTCAAGAAAATATCGGTCACAGTTGCGTGCATATCGTCTACGTCGACATGTACTGCTATGTCACTCGGTACGTGAAATCGCTCCAACAATTCTGACTGTCCCTCTCTACGCTGCGAACAAACCGTATCGACAGTCCACAGCTCCCAAATAAATACGGAAAACCGGCAGAGTATACGCCTGCTGTGAAGACGGTTGGAGCCACTAGGATTACATTGCTCGCAAATATGCTCATATATTCAATGAATGATTCATATTTTCGCTTATCGCGTATTGCCGAAGTCGACGGATAAGCCTAGATTTCGTCGGGCAATTTACTTTCGAATTCCCAACACGGAGAAATTCAGATGCCCCTAGGCCTTACGACTGTTTTCACAGAACCGGGTAAACCATTCGAGTTGAAAACATTTCCAACGCCAGAAATTGAGACGGGCGGAATCCTAATCAAGAACACTGATGCAGTGATTTGTGGATCCGATTTACACGTCTGGCGTGGTGATGGAGACGGTCCACCTCTCTCGAAACGCCGAGTTTTGGGACACGAGTTCACAGGTGTAGTCCATTCACTGGGCAACGGCATCAACACCGATTCGCTCCGCAGACCGCTCAAAGAGGGAGATCGAGTAGCGTTCCCATTCTTCTTCCCATGCCACCGCTGCTACCACTGCATTAGAGGCGAGCTCCATGCTTGCACTTTCCGGCAACGTAGGAACATGGTTGGGCTCGACGATTACGCATTCTGTAACGGCGGCATGGCGGAGTACTTTTACCTCGAACCGGGGCACTACGCTTACAAAGTTCCTGACGATCTTCCTAGCGAAGCCATTCCGGCAGTGAACTGTGCATTGGCGCAGGTGCTGTTCGGTCTTGAACGAGTTGGCGTTGCATTTGGAGACACAGTAGTCGTTCAAGGTGCTGGTGGTCTCGGAATTTACGCAACTGCAGTCGCTGCTGAGCGAGGTGCAAGCCAAATTATCGTTATCGACGGTCAGCAGAATCGACTCGATCGAGCAATGAAATGCGGCGCTACTTCGACCATTTCGATCTCCGAATACCCGACACCCGAATCACGTGTTCAACGGGTGCGCGAACTTACTCATGGCATTGGTGCGGATGTAGTTGTTGAAGTCGTGGGTATCGCCGCAGCGACATACGAAGGTCTCGATATGGTTAGGATCAATGGTTCTTACTTGGACATAGGAAACATCGGCGGTGGCAGTCTTACGATTCCGGCCGGCAAGATCATCGGAAACCAAACTAAGTGGGTCGGTACAGTTCACTACAACCCATGGGTGATCGAAGCTGCGTTGCAATTCCTTGTGAAAACCAAGAACAAGTACCAACTCATGGACGTCGTTTCGGATACATTCGCGCTCGAGAAGGTCAACGAAGCATTCGAATTCGCTGAATGGCAAGGCAAGGATACCGGCACGCAAGCTCAACGAGTTGCACTGCACATGGACTAGTTCAAGGCGAGTTAAACAAAAGAACGGCGGGAATTGTCCCGCCGTTCTTTTGTTGGCCGTATTATCCGTATCGCGGTTAAGAACTAGGCTTTGTAAGTCTCTCGAAGTTCGGCGTAAATCTTTTTGGTCTGGATCGTGCCGAGAGCAAGAGTGCTCGAAACGTTCATCATTTGGTAACCAGCACCGATCCAACGCCGACAGTCGTCGACATCGGCGAATGTAGTAGCGAGGTACTTGCCAGTGCCTTTGATTCGTTGAGCAACATCAGTCATGATGTTCTCGACCTTCGAGTTGTGAATATCACCGCTGATGCCGAGGGACGCTGAAAGATCGGTTGGACCAACAAGAAGCACCTCATATCCCGGAATCGCCAGAATTTCGTCGAGGTTCTCATATGCTTCGACACTCTCCATCTGGAGCATTAGAATCGTCTCATCGTTGGCGTTATCAATGATGTCTTGCTGCGTAAGACCAAGATATCCGGCGAAAAATGGTGCGATCCCTCGCATACCGATCGGGGGATATTTTGCCCAGTGCACCGCATTCTTGGCGTCTTCTGGAGTATCGATCTGCGGCACCATTACTCCCACCGCTCCAACGTCATAGGCTTTCTTGATATCGCCAGGGTTGTTATATGGAATTCGAATCACCGGTGCACTGCCGTTCTCTCGACCCTGTACGCAAATAGTTCCGACAGATTCGAACCCAGCTGGCGAGTGCTCTTGGTCGATCCAAACCCAATCAGCACCGGTCTGATAAATCGACTGAGCAACGAACGGCTCACGAGTGAACATGCTGGTTCCAAGAATAGGGTTCCCTGTCGCCAGTTTCTTTCGAACATCACTTGGGTACATCGTTAATTACACCTAAAAATTACTAAGTAGTGGTGAGGTAGCGGGGGCATATTACGCCTTCGCACCAATACGCGCTGGAGCTATCCAGAGGTTACTTCCGAATAGCCGACCTGTTCGCTTGTGAATTCGAAAGAGGGTTACAGGCTGAGATTGACCGGGCTGCCAGTGGTTGCCGACTTGTAAAGCGCCTCAACAACTGCAGTGTTTCGTAGACCATCTTCGGCTGGGAATTCAGGTTTTTTTCCAGTCAATACACACTCTGAAAACTCATCGAACTGCACCGTGAACCGGTACGGCGCAGGCGTGGCAATGATCTCTTCCTGTCGACCATTTCTTCCATCACCGCGCTTGATAATAATCGGGCCGGAATCGTCGAACATTCCTGGGATTTCGATTCGTCCCTGAGAGCCGTCAATCGCGATGTAACAACGGAAAGGTTGCTGCATGTTGGTAGTGATATTGCCGATTGCACCATTGGCGAATTTCATCGTTCCTGAGAACGTCGTGTCGATTCCCCAATTGCCTGAGTCGTTTGACATTCCGATGACTTGTACCGGTTCTGACGACATCACAAATCTTGTGGCATAAACGGCGTAGCAACCTGCATCCCAAAGTGCACCGCCGGCAAGCTCTTGGGAAAATCGAACGTTTCCATCAGGTTCGGCGATGTTGAAGCACAACGCTGAGTCGATAGTTTGGATTTCGCCAACAGCACCTTCAGCGATTAGCTTGCGAGCCATTCGCATGTGCGGGTTCCATCGGTGCGTGAATGCCTCGACTAGAACAACATTATTGGCATTGGCAGCATCGATCATTCGCTGACATTCTTCTGCCGAAACCGCCAACGGCTTTTCACAAAGGATGTGCTTGCCAGCTTCAGCCGCCTTGATCGTCCATTCGCAGTGCATACCGTTTGGCAGCGAATTGATTACTGCATCCATATCCGGGTCAGCTAGCTGCTCTTCATATGACCCATACCATCGCAAAATGTTGTGTTTTTTGGCGGTCGTCTGTGCCTTCGCAGCCGTTCGAGATGAAACGGATACGATCTCAGAATTTTTGGAGTCGTAAGAGGCAGGCAGATGGGCGTTCAGACCGATCTGAGCAGTTGAAAGCAGTCCGTAGCGAACGACATCTTGCGACATATTTTGTCTCCCAAAAGCAATATAAACCTAACTTCGATAACGAATGATACTGTTCGGTCGGCACACCGGCTAAGTGATCAAGCGGTTCAATGGGCTAGGCCTAGTCGCCGTGTAGATATGACTTACTCGGATCGATAATGAATCGCCCTCGCAGGGCAGAACGTCCTAGGATCATCCGATAGGCCATGAGATGTCGATTTGCGAGGGTCATTTCCGCTTTGAACGATTCCCCTCCCAAACACATCGTCGTTTCTATCACCGGTCGCAATTCTCTTTTGCCGTTCGAACTCCGAATCCAACGGTGTGCGAGCACCTTGGCTTTGACCCTAACTGCATCCTTAGTACTTCGTCGCCTTGGGTATATTTCGAATGACACCCATTCCCCGTCTTCTTTTTGGCTAAACCGCGGACGAAACGCGTGTATGGCTGAAGTCTGGGCCCCTGAGTCGACCTTCGCCTTGACTCCGACCACTTCAAAATCGGGGAATGAAACTCGTTCGCGCCAACCGATCGATTTGATCGTTTTTTGCATACTTCGGCTGATCTCAGGCATCGCCATCAGATCATCACCTGCCCGTCGGCGTTCAGGACTGAGAGTTCATCCTCGATGTGGTCGACCATCAAACCTGCGATATCGACTCCAGTCGCGGCCTCGATCCCTTCAAATCCTGGTGATGAGTTCACTTCAAGAACCAGTGGACCACGATGCGAACGCAGAATGTCAACCCCCGCATACCCAAGTCCATGCACCGCCGTTGCTTTTAGAGCGTAATCAATCTCGATCGGCGTTAGCTCAACTCGATGAATGGTTCCACCTTGATGCAAATTTGCTCGAAATTCCGTGCCAACGGCCACGCGCTCCATTGCTGCGACGACTTTACCGCCGATCACAAAACACCTTATGTCTTTGCCATTCGCCTCTTTGATATATTCCTGAATCAGAATATTAGTATCAAGTTGTCTGAAAGCATCGATTACCGATTTAGCAGCTGATTCCGATTCAACCAATACGACACCCACACCTTGAGTGCCCTGTAGGAGTTTCACAACAAGCGGAGGGCCACCCACAGCTTCAATCACGCCACCGATGTCTTGAGTTTCTTCAGCGAAGCCTGTCCGAGGCAGCTGCACATGAGTTCGAGACAGCAGTTGAAGAGACCGGAGCTTATCTCTGGATCGACTAATCGCCTGAGATTCATTCGACGTGTGTATGCCCATCATCTCGAACTGACGCACGATAGAAACACCATAAAACGTGCGTTGAGAAGCAATACGTGGAATTACTGCGTCGAATTCTAAGGACTCACCATTGAACATAACCTGTGGGTTCCGCGAAGTAATGTCCATATAGCAGCGCAGGTAATCCACGACCCTCACACTGTGCCCACGCTGCATGGCAGCCTCTACCAATCGCCGTGTCGAATACAAACTAGGACCGCGTGACAAGATTCCAAGTTTCATTGCTCTGATTTGTGCGCTTTCATACGAGATTTGTCGACATTGGTTAGGAATGGTTCAATTTTTGACACAAATTGGGCGAGCGTGTCTTCAATAGAACCGCTGTTATCTAATGCAATCTTCTTTCCGAGGATCGACCATTCAACCAAATCGGCGAATCTAGTCTTAACTTTGTCAATGTCGGCCTCAGAAATCACCATATTATCGTGAGGATCACCGTGCAGTCTCTCTGCTATCACGTTTGAATCGGCAGTCACATGTACTAGAACAGTTTCACTGGTGAAATGAAGTATCGTACGTTCCCATTGGTGCTGAACTATTTCACGGTTTAACCTATGATCTTTGCCGCCGTAACCAAAGTACATCGGGCCGTAGACACCGTCTTCGATAGCTCCGCCGATCAGCATCCCATCATCGTGTCCGATGAACGAGTTGGCTTGTACGTGGTAGTACAAACTATGTCGTTGGTGCATTTCTTTAAATTTTGGAGAAGCTGCCAAGAGCCACGCCTGCTCCTCTGGAGTAGAGTCATCGGGGTGACCTGACGTGTGCGGGATCTTCCAATGGTCGTGGATTAGTGAGAATCTAACGCCCATGTTGGCTTCGAGCCAATCATCGATAGTATGAGCCAACGTTGTCGTGCCAACATATTCACATCCAACCAATATCACTCGCATGATTTTTGCTCCGGTGTCGAGATTCCAATGATTTAATTCCGCTCGGCTATTCGCAATCGAATCGAACGATCAGCCTTTGAATATGCCAGTCACGGCGGGTGCATCTTACTCTCGCAAAGGAGCAAGAATCCGGCTACACCACATCGGTTGATAATTCGTAAGACAAAAAAACCCTCCGGTTATGAAGGGGTCTTTGTTTAGTTCGATATGGTACGCCCGGAGGGATTTGAACCCCCGGCCCTCTGGTTCGAAGCCAGATGCTCTATCCACTGAGCTACGGGCGCAAGAATCGGCCTCGCATAACGAAGCCCGTTACCAGTTCAAGTCTAAATGAACTGAAGATATGGGGTGAGCGGAGGGAATTGAACCCTCGCCTCCAGGGCCACAACCTAGCGTGTTAACCATTACACTACGCCCACCACAGAACATAAACGCTAGCATCAGCGCGACACGTGGTCAATTTGAATCAGCCCGAATTTCAATGTCGAATTCCAGAAAGCGGTGTACATTATCATCGACAAATGCATGTCATATATTTAGCGTTTATATTTGCCATATGCGTTCACGATAACTTACCGATACTCATCGCTAGCTCGATCAAAGATCGAGTAGGAACCCCCGTTGCTCCAGCGGGCATCCAACCCCTCGTGATGTCCAGCATCGAGGTCGCGGCTATATCAATGTGAACCCACGGAGTTTCGCCAGCGAAGTCTGAAATGAAGTGAGCAGCAGTGGTCGAACCTCCTCCACGTCCGCCGGTATTCTTCAGATCAGCGATCGGAGATGAGTTCTGACGCTTGGTGACTGAATCCAGAGGTAATCTCCACATCGATTCGCCGACCGTTTTACTAGTTTCCAGTACGGCATCTACCAACTCGTCATCATTTCCGAATATTGGACTCACACCGTCACCTAAGGCAACTCGCGCAGCACCAGTCAGAGTGGCAACGTCGACGATTCGGGCAGCGTTCTTGGATCGTGCGTACCCAATGGCATCAGCGAGAGTCAATCGACCTTCGGCATCTGTATTGTCTATTTCGATGGTCATGCCATTCATGGCCGTGACGACATCACCTGGTCGCTGTGCCGACCCGCCCGGCATATTGTCGGTCGCAGCACAAACAGCATGCACATTGATTTTCGGTTTCAGCTTGGCAATCGCCTGAATCGCCGCAATAACCGCTGCCCCTCCACCCATATCACCCTTCATTTTGCCCATTCCTGGGCCTGGCTTAATTGAAATTCCACCACTATCAAAAGTTATTCCCTTTCCAATCAACCAGAGATTATTCTCAGAACTGGCTGGATCTCCTTCATATGTGATGTGAATGAACTTGAGAGGGCGTGGCCCACCTTGCGAAACTCCGACGTAGGCACCCATACCAAGTTTGATCACATCAACCTCTTCGAGCACGATGCATGCGAGACCATTTTCGGACGCTACTCTTTTCGCCGTGTCCGCCAGATCGCTAGGAGAAAGCTTGTTGGCTGGCTCATTCACTAAATCGCGGGCAAGAATTTCTGCTCCTGAATAGACGATTGCCTTCTCAACCCCAAGTTTGATTGCCGGTAGTTTTAAGGAGTCGCCTTCGACAACGGTGAGTTTTGACACATCTGGTGTTCGGTATTTATCTGTCGTTCTGTACTTGAGGAATCGGTAACTACCTAGCAATGCTCCTTCAACCACTGCCTGTGCGCTTGCAGCTGTGTCTAAGCCTCCAGTGCAGTTGCCATGAACGACCGTAGCGACATGCCTCACACGTGAAGTGCGTAATTTTCGAATGACCGATGCTGACACTCGGCGTATGGCATCGTAATCGAACGACTCACTCAATCCCAATCCAGCGACCAGAACGCGTGTTGGTTTGAACAACGGATATGCTGACTTTGGTGTGTGGATTAGCGTCAATTCGCTTTCAGCCCCTGTAATTTCACCAGCCGCAATCAATTCAGAGATCACTCCTCCGATCGCTGAGTCAACATCACCCGTCGCCCCGCTCGGAGCTGTCGCTCCTTCGAACAGATTCACCACCATTACATCGACTTCGATCTCGGTCACACCGCTTTGAACGACTTCAATTTCCAACTGAACTAACTCCCGAATTTCAATATAGTGGCTTTTTGGTAGTCAATCCTTCGCCGCCATACCGACGACACAGATCGACAAGTTTCGATTATTTCTGAACTACAAATGAGTGCACGCACTTCCGGCATCGCTAATACACAGACAGTGCACGATGATGGCTCGAACCCGTTCGGAAATTGTATTTCACCTGCACCAGCTCCGGTGACACCGCGGCCGAACCGCGCGTAATTCCGCGTAAGTGCTGACACTCATTTGAACTCGCATTTTGTACATAGTTTTGAACTTGTTCGAAACAATAATTAGGTAATCAACAATAAATGAGTACGGACGTACCTTGTATGAACAACCAGAAGACCAATACGGTTCCGTGTGTCGAACAGCTCGATGGCCTACACCGCTCTCGCAGTTGCAGGGATTTCAAGAATCCCAATTACATAGCCGTGGCCTGGACAACCGGGCCAACGGCGCCAAAACGCAATGAGTGTCCGCTCATGCATAGATTTGAATTAAGACCGGATATGGTCTTGGAGGCGTCAGAATGAGTATGAACAGCAGTAATGTGGCCGTTAAGCTCGTCAGCGATGGAACTTTCCTTTTAGACGGCGGGCCTATGTTTGGCCCGGTCCCAAAGATCCTATGGGAACAGAGTGCCAAGCCAGACCGGAAAAACCGTGTGCGTCTCGGCCTCAACTCTCTATTGATCAAAACCGCTAACTCAAACATCCTTGTAGATGCTGGAATTGGTAGCAAAGAGCCTGAAATCACCCGAGAGGTGTACGGTCATTCTTCATCGAAGCTTCTGCGTAATCTTCGTCACCAAGGCGTCAGTGCGCGTGACATCGATTTCGTGATTCTCACTCATTTAGCTTTCTCTCACAGTGGTGGCGCTACACGACTCGATCGCGAAGGAACAATCATTCCAACGTTCCCAAAGGCAAAGTACTTGGTACAGCGCAGTGCATGGGAAGAAGCATTCTCACCGAACGAGCGTTCAGTTCCCGTATACGGAACTGGTGTTGAGCACCTCAAGGTGCTTGACGAAAAAGGGATGATCGTACTGCTTGATGGCGACACTGAAGTAGCACCAGGTGTTCACACGATAGTCACCAACGGTTATTCGGCTGGTCACCAGGTCGTTCTCGTAAACACCGGCAGCGAACGAATCATCTACCTCGCTAACCTGATCCCAACTCCTAACCACATTCCCCTCCCCTACATCACGGCATATGATCGATACCCAGATCAGTCGCTTGCGATGAAAAAGGAACTTCTGGATCGTTGCGAGAAGGAAGGCTGGCTGATGGTATTCGCTCACGGATACCACGAGAGAGCCGGATATCTGCAACGTCGCCACGGTAATATCGAACTTCGAGCAGTGGACCTCTAAACTGCCCTCAAATTAGTTAGTTAGCTAGCTTTTCTCCATAGAGCCATCCGATCGCCCGAGGGTGGCTCTTTTGTTTAACCAATAAGTTTCGTCACGAACCACATATCCTCTCAAACGGCTGGGGTTCCGATCAATTTCAATCCTTCGATCCGGTTGATTTTAACGTCTTCAATAAGCCCTCTACGGTTATCTCTAGCGATCGTAGTCAACTTTCCAGGTTCAAGCCTCACGCGCATGTAGTTGTCTGTCAGGCCGCTGGTTCCGCGTACCCCTTCCCATAAGACGGATCGGACTTTACCGAGAAATGACAAACGATGGCGCAGAGCCATCGCATCGGTAATTTCACGAAGTTCTTCGGCGCGGTAAGTACGGGTTCGAACTTTTACCTGATCATCAAAGAGCGCAGCACTAGTTCCCGGGCGGATTGAATATGGAAATATATGTGCATCCGCCAGTTCGGCAGAAGTGAGCACATCCATCGTGCGTCGGTGGTCTTCTTCTGATTCACCAGGGAACCCAGAAATCACGTCAGTTGTCACTGAACAACCGTCAACTGCTTGTTTCGCAGCGATCACAGCCTGAAGGTATCCTTCGCCGGTATATCGGCGTCTCATGCGTTCAAGAATGCGATCACTGCCGCTTTGAAGAGGTATATGGAAATGCGGGCAGAGTCGATCTTTGCCGACTCCGTTCCAAAGATCTAACAGTTCATTGGAGAATTCCGCTGGCTGAAGCGATGAGACCCGTAGTCGTCTTATATCTGTCTCTTCAAGAACTGTTCGAATCATGTCGACAAGTCCAGTACCATCAAGGTCGAACCCATACGATCCAAGCTGTGTCCCAGTTAAAACCACTTCAGGACACCCTGCTGAAGACAGTGCCTGAACATCTCGGACGATTTCGGACTTAGGAATACTCCGCTCTCGACCACGAACCTTGGGAACGATGCAGTAGGCGCAGACTTGGTTGCAGCCTTCTTGAATTTTGACTGCACCGCGCGTTCGTCCAAGTAACTGCCCAACTTCAGCAAAGTCGATAGAGGTTTCGTGCAATTCGAGACCAGCGCGAGCACTAATGATCGAAACAATCTCAGACTTGCGTGTGTTAGGAATGACCAAGTCCGTCGCAACCAATTCCTCAAGATCGGCTGTTCCGTTTTCGGCATAACAGCCAGCCGCTACCACGATAGCCTCTGGAAAGCGCTTTTTTGCTTTGCTCAGAGCTTGACGCGCCTTCTTGTCGGCACCATGGGTAACCGTGCAGGAGTTCAGGATGAATACGTCCGGAATCTCGTCGGCACTGGCGATTACGAAGCCTGATCGGGCAAATTCATTAGCCAACCGTTGGCTATCGGCGGTGTTTAGCTTGCATCCGTGAGTTTCAATTCGAACTTTCATTAGATTTCAGGTGTTCTGGACGTTCCGTGATTTTTGGTTCTTTGTGATCTGGATGAATCGACAGTGGGGAAAATTACCTTGATCCAATATAAAGCTGTACTTACCGTTCCGTCACTTCCCGGAAGTTTGGCAATACTTATCCCAATCAACCCGTTTGAACACTACGTTAAATGGCGTCGTTGTTATACTCTCTCGGTTGTATTTAATGAAGTCGACAACTCGTTGAATCGAGATGTCGAATCTGTGCACTACTAAACAACCTTCCCTGAGTAGTTGTCGAGAGGTCACCAAATGGCAGATTGCGTTGTTGTCACTGGAATCGGACTTGTCACCCCTGTCGGTTCTGACCGTAAAACCACTTGGGAGAACCTGCTCCAAGGGAAATCAGGAATTGACTACATCTCTCTATTCGATGCCGAAGGCTACGAGAGTCGAATTGCAGCTGAAGTGAACGCCTTCGACCCTGAGCCTATTTTGGGGCGTAAAGAAGCTCGCCGATTAGACAGATTCGCTCAGTTTGCCTGCGTTGCCGCTCTCGAGGCGCTTGAAGATTCAGGGATCGACATGGCCTCAGAAAACCCCGACCTCGTCGGTGTTCTCATCGGGAGCGGTGTTGGTGGGATCCTGACGATCACCGAACAATATAAAATTCTTCTCGCCAAGGGACCAAAGCGTGTGAGTCCGTTCCTAGTGCCAATGATGCTCGGCGATATGGCATCCGGTCAGGTTTCAACGATGATCGGTGCTAAAGGTCCAAATTTCTCGACTGTATCTGCTTGTGCCACTGGGACTGACTCAATTGGTGAAGCGCTTGAAATGATCCGCCGTGGGCGCGCCGATGTGGTGATAGCGGGAGGAACCGAAGCTGCCATTTGTGAAATCGGAGTTGCCGGTTTCAACTCCTGCATGGCTCTTTCAACACGAAATGATGATCCTCAAGCCGCCTCACGTCCGTTCGACTCAGGTCGGGATGGTTTCGTATTAGGTGAAGGTGCAGGGCTTCTCGTACTTGAGTCTCTTGAACACGCTGAAAAGAGAGGTGCGAAGGTTCTGGCTGAGTTGGCTGGTTACGGCGCATCGAGCGACGCACACCACGTCACACAGCCGCATCCAGAGGGTGAAGGAGCAGCTCGGGCAATGAAATGGGCGATCGAAGATGCGAAACTAGCTCCTGAAGACATCGAGTACATCAACGCACACGGCACATCGACTCCTCTCAATGACAAGTTCGAGACTATCGCTATGAAGCGTATGTTTGGTGATCACGCCTACAACTTGGCGATCAGCTCAACGAAATCAATGACGGGGCATCTGCTGGGAGCCGCTGGCGGAATAGAAGCAGCGTTCTCGGTATTGACGATCAAAGAGGGTGTAATTCCGCCAACGATTAACATTGATGACCCAGATCCAGACTGTGATCTGAACTACGTGCCTAACAAAGCACTAAAGCAAGAAGTGAACGTGGCGATGTCGAACTCACTCGGGTTTGGTGGGCACAACGCAAGCCTTGTGTTCAAGAGTTTCAGTCAATAATTCCACTAATCTGGTCGAGGTTCGCAATATGACGCTCGATCGTAAATGGCAAGTTGCCGAGCCTCCCCCACCGGGGTTTCGTTTGGACTTGGGTTTCCTTGACTCGGGAGTACGGGGACCTCTGGCTGCGCGACTGCTGTGGAACCGTGGTGTTCGTTCTGACTCAGAAGCAGCAACGTACTTCTCGTCCGGACTTGATGATTTCCTTGACCCGTTAAGCCTTCCAGACATGGACAAAGCCGTAGATCGTATTTCTGTGGCGATCAAAAACGTTGAAACAATTGGCGTTTTCGGTGACTTCGACGTGGATGGTCTCACTGGCACAGCGATCATGCTACGAATTATCCGAGCGATGGGGGGCAAAGCAATCCCTTACATTCCAAATCGTGAGACTGACGGGCATGGGTTATCGAATCGGGCTGTCGATTCATTCAGCGGTGCAGGCGTAACGTTGGTCATCACAGTAGATACCGGCTCAACTTCAGTTGAGGAAATTGCCTACGCAAGAACCATTGGAATCGACACAGTTGTCACTGATCACCATTTGATTGAAACTGAAAAGCCAGATGCAGTTGCAATTGTTAATCCTCATTTGGCATCTGATCGTTCGGATGTGTCTGTCGATTACTCAGGCGCAGGCGTGGCGTTCAAACTCGCGCATGCGCTATCGGACGCCGCAGGACGCGCGTTTCCTGAAGACCTTTTACCCCTCGCCGCTCTCGGAACGATTGCCGACATCGTTCCTCTCGTGTCTGAAAATCGCACACTAGTACGTGAGGGCCTTCGAATCCTTGGCCAAACCGACATGCCAGGATTGCGAGCACTTCTGGATATTTCACGAGCCACTGGTGCCTCCGGCAGGCCGACGGCAGAATTAGTTTCGTTCTATATGGCGCCTCGGCTAAACGCACCCGGGCGAATGGGGGATGCAGAACCGAGCCTGCAATTACTTTCTACTGACGATGTATCAGAAGCTCATGCACTCGCAGGGCGACTCGACGCCGATAATATTAAGCGTCGTCAACTTAGCGAAAAAGCTTGGGATCACGCAGCAACTCAATTCGACGTAGCTTCTGATGATCCGATAGTCGCCGTCAACTGTGACGGGTTTCCAATGGGATTGCTGGGGCCACTAGCGGGAAGGCTGAACGAACTCACCGGCAAACCGGCGATTGCTTACCAACTGGTGAATGGCTTCGCCAGAGCTTCATGCAGATCAAATACTGTTCTGGATCTTCACGCCGCTCTCTCGACACACTCGGATGAGTTCGAACGCTTTGGCGGGCATGCACGCGCTGCTGGTTTCTCAATCAAGAACGAAATGTTGCCTGATTTATTGGACGATCTTCGCAGGCATGCGGCTTGGGGTGCTCTAGGCGCCCCCGCTCTACCCACGCTTCACGCGGATGCCGAGGTACGGCTCGAAGACCTAACTATATCTACCTGGAATTTCATTTCGTCCATGGAGCCCTTCGGAGAAGCAAACAGAGAGCCGATTCTCATAACATACGGCGCAATACCATTGGACGTGCGTACGGTCGGTGTAGGCGGCAAGCATCTAAAAATCAGCTTCGACGCTGATGGTCGACGAATCGAATCCATCGGATTCGGTCTCGGTGATCGACCGTTGGGATCGGGAGCAGTTGACATTCTGTACCAGCTTCGGTCTGAAGTATGGCACGGCAAAACGCGGCATCAACTCGGCTTGCGCGACATACGACCATCCTCTTTCCAAAACTGACACATCCAATACTCGCCTCAGAGAGCGCAAGCCGGACAGGCTAGCTTTTGACGCGTTGACGCTGACGGTCTCGTTTGCGCCGTCGCGCCCCTCGATTGTCTGCGTTGGGATCAATATCTAGACCATTATCTGACCAACGAACCTTCATGATCATGTAAGGAATCGTGAACGCTAAGACGCTGAGTGCAATTAGATGGGCTTCCTGCAGCCCCCAGAATTTCACGTCGTCTAGCCTCAGGTACTGAATCGAGAATCTTCCAACGGAATACCAAGTGATATAAACCATCCAGATAGCTCCGGCAGGCTTCAATTTACCCTTGAGTCTGGTAATCACAAACAGACCGATCATATTCCAGAATATCTCGTACACAACTGTTGGGTGAACTGCACGCTCCGGGTTACCGAAAAACCGTTCTGCGCCAATTCGCGCAGGGCTGCTCGGGTGAGTGAAATACCACCCCCAACCAGCGTCGAGAGCGCGGGACCAGTGCTCACCATTGATGATGTCGCCTATGCGGCCGATAGTTTGTCCTACGAACATAGCTGGTGCCGCTATGTCCATAAATTTTCCGACAGGTGCTTTCGCAAACCATGCATAGAGCGCTCCGGCAATCCAACCGCCAAGTATTCCGCCCCAAAGCCCGATCCCACCTGACCAGATTGCTAGAATTCGTCCTGGATCATCGCCGTAGATACCCCAGTTGTCGAACACGTGAACTAAACGTGCACCGACGATCCCACCAAGTATTCCGAAAATAGCAGTGTTATAAACGAGATCCTGATCAAGGTTGCCTTTGACAGCAGCCTTTCCGACCATCCAGATTGCAGCCGCAACACCTACGAAGCTAAGGAATCCGTGCCAACTAAGCGAAAAACTTCCGCCGGCGATGATATTGGGATTGAACGGGATTTCTATTGCAGCAATGGGCATTTAGTAACGCTCAGATCTTTTGAAAGTACAGATTATTTCGGCCAGTGCATAAACATTGAGAGGGATATAGGGTAAATCAGATTCATGCAACCAAACCAGTTTACGCACTTCAGCGATTCTAAGTTTCGTCACTGAACGAATCAATCGACATTATTCGAACACAGCAATCAAAATGAGAGTTTCTGGTCCAACGCCTGAAATGAGAGACACATGATATTTGCGGTAGAGTAATTCCATCCGTACTCCTACTTCAAGAGTTTCAAAGGCCTCCCCAGTTGCTCGATGAGCTTGAAACGTTCGTAAACTACCTGTCTGTCGAGCGTGGAACTTCACATCACACGTTGTCTGCTTACAGAAACGACATCACGTCGCTTATCAATTTTGTATCAATTCAAAAAGATCCACCTTCGAATTGGAGTCAGGTCACAGATTCCGACATCCGTGCCTATCTGGATGATTTTGACGAGCGCGGGTACGCACCTTCAACCAGATCTCGAAAAATCGCTTCTGCGAAGTCGTTCTTCAAATTCATGAAGGAAGAACGGATTATCAATGACAATCCACTTGCTGACGTTCGACAACCAAGGGCAGGGCGGTCGCTCCCCAAGGCACTAAGTATCGAAGAAGTTGAACGAATTCTCGATCTAAGTTCAGATGTACACAATGCAGAAGAAACTCGCGACGCGACGATGGTCGAACTCATGTATGCCACAGGACTCCGTGTTTCTGAACTTGTCGGATTGAATCTGAGAGACATTGATCTCGACAATGGAACAGTCCGGACAATCGGAAAAGGCTCAAAAGAAAGGATAATTCCGATCTATAATCACGCGGTCGAATCTGTGGCCGACTACGTTACGAATTCCCGACCAAGCCAGCAACGTAAAACTTCCGGTGACGCACTGTTCCTAAGTCGTCGAGGTGGTCGATTGACCCGTCAGGCATATTGGCTACGACTGAATAGGCTTGCCACTAACGCAGGAATTTCGTCTAAGATCACTCCACACATGCTGCGACACAGCTTCGCCACTCATCTATTGCACGGTGGTGCTAGCCTTCGGCACGTTCAAGAACTGCTCGGTCACTCGAGCATAGCGACGACGCAAATATATACTCACCTGACGAATGAACATGTTCGTAGCGAGTATGCGAAGGCTCACCCCCGGGCATAATCTGGTTTATCGGAGGTCACTGTGACTGTCATTACTATTGAAGGACGACTTGGCGCTGGCGGTCCTGATCTGGGTCGAATGGTTGCCAAAGAGATGAACCTCGATTTCGTCGATAGGCTCATGCTCGCCGACATTGCAAAACGGGTCGGTGCAACGGTAACCGCACTCGCTGATCAAGAAAGCCGCGTTCCCACGCTAGCAAACCGCTTCGCTCAGGCGATTCAGCGAATGTTGCATCGATCAGCAGTCGCAGGAATGGGTGGTGATCCATATTTTGGCCCTGGCATTGAGCAGCTTGCACGCCCTTACTCTGACATGCAAGAGGCTCCGCATACCAGTGCAGAAGAGGTAGACGAACAACATTTCATCGACACAGCTGCAGAAGTTATTAGCGATTTGGCGAATATCGGCAACGTCGTGCTTCTCGGTAGAGGGGGAGCCGCTATTCTTCATGACAACCCCGTAGTACTGCGAGTGGGGGTAGTCGCCAAGATGGAAGACCGAATCAGACGGGTCCAGCAACAGATGCGCCTCGAATCACCGGAACATGCCGAAGCACTGATTCAGCGCACCGATCTGGCCCAACATCGCTACTTTGAGCGTGCTTTTGATTCGAGCCCTATTGATCCGTTCTTGTATCATTTTATGTGGAACACTTCAGATGTTTCGATCGAGTACGCCAAGCAAGTAACAATCGATGCAGCGAAAGCAATGTCTGAAAAGGGTTTGCAATGGGCGGAATCAACGTTCGCTCAATCTGAACTGACTTCTGAATAAACTAACTAATTACGGGCAACCAACCAAATGTCTAAAAATACACGCAGTACCCGCAGCAACCGTCGCCAGTCCAAACCTAACGTGTTTGTGCAGTCGCATGACTCCGATGATCAAGACAACAGCGTTTCGGTCAGTCCAGCGGCATCATCGCCCGAAGTCGCCCCACGAACTCGAGCACGGGTGCAGAGGACGACTCAGCGAGCCAGTATTCGATCTGAGATTTTCACGCGGACTCTATCAGCTGAATTGAAGAAAATGGGAGCGCTCTCAGGGGTACTTATAATCGCGTTGATAGTTCTTACTTTCGCCCTCTAGATCAGCAGAGTATTCGGTTCTTCGATATGACCCTCCTCTATTGAGCGATACTGTGGCGGTCTGCTTATAATTTGCCACCAGCAACAAGAACATTTTCGACACGACTCGCCGCAGTTCCTCTTAAACCCGGGGTATACATTCACCGCGATTCAGCCAGAAAAGTAATTTACGTCGGCAAATCTTCATCTCTGCGAAATCGACTCCGATCATACTTTGGTTCCAAGAAGAACCTCGATGCCAAGACGACTGAGTTAGTCGCTAGGATCGCCGATTTCGAGTACATAGTTACCGAGTCTGAACAAGAGGCGCTACTTCTTGAAAACTCTTTAATCAAGAAGTACAAACCGAAATATAACGTCAGGCTCAAAGACGATAAAACGTACCCGTATATAAAAGTCGACCTCGCTGAAGACTTCCCACGTGTATACGTGACTCGGCGCGCCGAAAATGATGGGGCACGCTATTTCGGTCCATTTGCATCGGCTGGAAGCGTTAGGAAAACCCTCGACCTTCTGAAGCGGCTTTTTCCGTACCGCTCGTGCACAAAATCGATCACAGGGACCGATGACCGCCCTTGCTTGGAGTTCCATATCAAGCGCTGCATCGCACCGTGCACCGGATATGCCTCAAAACTTGATTACACGAAAGTGATTGATCAGGTTCTGATGTTTTTGGAGGGGAACACCAAAGAAGTAGTCTCAGAACTTGAATTGGCGATGATTGAAGCTTCTGATGGTCTCGAATTTGAACGCGCCGGTGCACTTAGGGATCGGCTAAAGGCTATTGAACGAGTGTATGAGGGTCAAAAAGTCGTGGGGCTTGGTCGGGAGAACCTCGATGTAATAAGCGCCGCTTACGGTGGTGAAGAAGCATGGGTTGAAATTTTCTTCGTTCGACAAGGGAACCTAATCGGTCGCGACCACTTCACAATGAGCGGCACACGCGATGAAACCGGGGATGAAATCCTTGCCCGATTCATCGAACAGTTCTACTCATCAGCCTCACATGTCCCGCGTAGAATTCTCATCCCGCAACGAATCAACCGCGAGACTGTCATCACTGAATGGTTGCAAACACGTCGAGATGGGCCGGTAGAAATAACTATCCCACAACGCGGTGCTAAAAAACGACTGCTAAAAATGGTGAGCGATAACGCGGTTCAGGGTCTTGAACAACTGAAGTTGAAATGGATATCTGACTCCAGCCGAATGGAATCGGCTATGTCCGAACTCCAAGAGCAATTGAACTTGCCTACCCTACCAATGCGCATCGAATGCTACGACATTTCACACATTCAAGGAACTAACACTGTAGCAAGCATGTCGGTTTTCCAAGAAGGTAAACCTCTGACGTCTGACTACCGCAGATTCAAGATCAAAAGCCACGATGGCAACGACGATTTCGCGTCGATGAAAGAAGTTTTAACACGCCGTTTCAGTCGCCTCAAGAACGCAAGGGAAGGTGGAGAAGAAAAGGCTAGCTTTGCCGCATCGCCCGATCTGGTACTGATTGACGGAGGTAAAGGTCAACTTTCTTCGGCTGTCGAAGCGATGTTGTATCTGGGTCTACAAGATATTCAGCTCGCCGCCATTGCAAAACGAGAGGAAGAAATTTTTCTGCCCGACGCTGCCGAACCGGTGATCATGCCCAGAAACTCACAAGCCTTGTTCCTCTTGCAAAGAGCGAGGGACGAGGCGCATAGATTTGCCATAACATTCCATCGAAATCTCAGAGCAAAATCATCGGTCAAATCTGCACTTGATCTCGTACCTGGCATTGGACCAAAGCGGCGCAAGGCGCTGATTCATACTTTCGGTTCGGTCAAAGGTATACGGGAGGCATCTGAAGAACAGATCGCTACAACTCCTGGTATGACAGAAAAAATCGCCAGGCAGATCAAAGAACTTCTCTAGCCACTAATGCAAGCATTATCATTCCCGAGTTACGGTCGCGTCGAAATAATCGAAATCCCCCGCCCTGCCCTGCGTGAACCTAGTGACGCTATTGTCCTAGTTACGACCGCTGCGATCGGACCGTGGGATATTCAGCGATTTTTCAGTGCTAGCCAAGATAATGTAGTGCCAGGCGGTGAGTTCGCAGGGCTGGTGGTAGAAACGGGAGCGGACGTAACCGCTGTGGTGCTTGATGACTTAGTTACCAACACAGTCCACCATGTGAGTTCAAATGGGCTGAATCAATTGTTCGGTTCAACTGCACTTCCCGGTGGACACGCGGAGTACGTCCGGGTACCTAACGCTGACACAACTCTGACGAAAATTGCCGCCTCAGGCGAGGAACGGGCAGTGCTAGCAGGAGGCACCGCCGGACTCGGAGTTAACGTCGCCGCTATTGCCCTAGAAGTATCTCCCAACGGATCTTTCGCGGTTGTAGGTTGTGACCCGATAGGCATGGTGGCGTTGATCACCCTCAAGAATAACGGAGTAGGTAATCGGGTTATCGCTATTGAAGATCATTTAGCGCGACGGACACTGGCATCAGGATTCGCGACTCAAACACTGTCAAGCAAGGACACGCTACCACTGAAACAGGTCGACGTCGTAATAGTTGGATCGATTCAAGAGGCACTAGAATTTGAAACTGTCCTGAGCTTAGTCAAACCCGGAGGACATATCGTTTTCTCAGAGCCGTACGCCCCTGCGAGAACCCTACTACCCGGAATTACGCTCCCCGCAGATATAACTATGTCGTCTACGAGTTGGCCGACCAACTTGGATGCGAAGAAAATAGTCACGGCCATGCAGATCAAGCGACTGGATCTCACGCCGTTGGTCTCGCACGTAATTCCACTTGACGAAGCTCAAGAGGCGTATGAAGCAGCGGCGGGTCCTAGCTCGGGAGTCCAGAAGGTTCTACTGAAACCGTAGTCTAGGACTAGCGTCTCGGTGTTTGACCTGAGAAATCTCGTGGTGGAACTGGTGTGGCACGCCCTTCTGCGATCTCAACTGCAGCCACCAATTGCCTCCTAGCCCATAATACGGTCAGCGTAGCATCGAGATTTGCCAGTGTTTCCGGCAATGAGAGTTTGCCATCAGGTAACCCAAGCTCGATACGATCACCAGTTGGAACGAATCGGGACGAGCTGTCATTTGGTGATTCCGCCAGACTCCCACTTGAGATGCCATCGGGTGCAGATACTGATTGTTCGTTAATTCCTAAGTTAGTTCGCGATGAAGATGGATCGGTCGTAGGTGGCGCTAGAGGCTCTGCTGGGCTACCGGCAGCACTATCCTTCGGCAAATATGGACGGGCTTCATTGAATACCCTGTCGATAAGTGCAAGGCGTCTGGCTACCTCCGTTCTATCAGCACCGGTGAGTTCTTCTAGTAGTACTGCGAATCGGTCAGGAGCGTACGGTGCCTCTCCAAGGCGTGTGGACATCTCGGTAAACAAGGCTACATTACGTGCAAGCTGAGTTCTCGCATCCTCGCTCTCTTTCGATGAGAGAGGAGTAACAGCCCGCAGACCATCCCGAGTGACACGGACCCTGCTTCGACCGCCGGCAACACCCCACATGCGCAGTGCGCCGAGCCGAGCAGAGAAAGCCCCTCCGCGCTCCGACATCCCCAACGAACGAGCTAAACCTTGACGAGAAACTTCACCTGCAAATTCCCTAGCAATTTTTTTGCCTAGTTCGATGCTTTCAATGAGTCCGATTTCAGGAAATTCATAATTACCAAGTTTTGCCATCTCAAAGATCCTTGACCCTTCGCGTGGTAGCCCTTGAGTCGCCGGAGAGCCGTTACAGCGCCATTACTGACACCCAATTGATCACTCAACGACGATCGACAGCTTGCTGACTATCGACACCCCAATACACAACAGCGTTTACCCAGTGTTTACGCCTGATCCAACAGTTACACGCCTTACTATACGCCGCTATCACGCTGCACCGCAAGCGAAGTCGCAGCGTGATAGCGGAAGTTCCACAGGTTTACCTGTTGAAGTATGATTTGTATTGCTGTGCGTTTGTTTCTCGTCTTTGCACACTTGTCTTCCTGCAAATATCTCGAGCTCCGGCGTCTCCGTTGATTGAACTGCGGCGTGATATACGTGTCGTCGCCGGCAGAAGGGCCCATGTATCACGTCTGCAGGTGATTAAAGCAGCTTAATAATGTTGCGAGGGCAGCAGTTCATAAATCCACAGTTGCTAAACGTGTGGGTATCCGATTGAAATACTTCGGGATCGACTTAGCCATGCACCGCGGCTGTTCCTCTATTTAAGAAGGCAGTAGCTCGTATATCGACTATTGCCAAACGTGCGGGCGTCCGATTAATGATATTCCGATCCAGGATCGGCTTAGCTATGGACCGAGGCTGTTCCTCTATATATGAAGAACATGTTTCTAAATATCATCGTGCCAGGGTCATCAATGGGGTGATCGTTTTAGCCAGATCAACTCAACTTTAGTACGTTCATCGGCGCAGGATTTGTAGACTCGAATTATGCGCCGGGACTCAGTGTTGAGTTTATGACGATAATCACTAAACCAGAGGACACATTTCACTACAAAGACAGCGGCGTATGTTTACTTACTGCAACGGAGTTTTTACTGTTGTTTTTTGCATGTAATCCTGTGTAAGAAACGCCCTTTTGAACTGTAAATTGGCAGGGATGGGTTTGTTGTGTGCTTTCAGGGTATTTGAGCCATTCCGGTCAATTTACTGGCATAAAAATAGCTCGGCATCGATAGTTCAATGCCGAGCTACAGATCTTCATTTCAGGGCAAATTAAGCGTGGAACGTAAGTCCAAATTCAACCCGAATTATGATCTAATTATTTAGTCATCTTGCGACGCAAATGCACCGATGTTTCCGAGCATTTTTGTCAGCTCAAGCGGCAACACAATCTTCGTGGAATCGCCTGCCCCGATGTCCTTCAAAGCATCGATGTATTGCAGCGTCATGGTGTTTGCGCCCACACTCTGAGCCACCGTTTGGATAGCTTTCAATGCATCCGCATAACCGTTCGCTCGTAAAACAGCAGCCTGTTGGTCACCTTCAGCTGACAGAATTTCCGCTGCCCGAGCACCTTCAGCCTTCAAAATAGCTGACTGTTTCTCACCTTCAGCTACCGTAATCGCTGCTTGCTTGGTACCGTCGGCTTCGAGAACAACTGCTCGGCGAACACGTTCAGCAGTCATTTGACGGTTCATGGCTTCCTGAATATCACGAGGTGGATCGATCTCACGAATTTCTACGTTCGTAACCTTTATGCCCCAACGCTCTGTTTCGGCGTCTAGTCGTGCTCGCAGGACCTCGTTAATCTTATCTCGCTGTGAGAACACATCATCAAGGTTCATTTCACCAATGACAGCCCGAAGTGTAGTCGTCGCAAGTCCAACCACAGCCGATGTGTAGTCCTCAACCTCGAGAACCGCCTTCTGAGCATCGTTGAGCGAAACACGCAAATAGACTAGGAAGTCGATCTCGATAGGAGCATTGTCCTTAGTGATGTTGGTTTGTCGGGGAATATCCAACACAGTTACACGGGTGTCGAGCTTCTGTATCTGATGAATGATCGGAAGTGCGAACACGACCCCCGGCCCCATCATTCCTTCAAATCTCCCAAGCTTGAATCGAGCTACACGCTCATAGTCTCTAACGAAATTGATAAATGCCATTGAAGTCTCCTATTTCGGGATGGAACACCCACCCCATTATTCAAAGTTGCTATTAGATACGTCGTTCATACATGCCCCGGTTCGCACCGGCATCACATAGAGGTGAATGCCGTCAACCGAAACCACTTGAACTTCTGTTCCGACGGACACACCATCTCCTGGGTCTCCGTTAATCTCACCTGACCAATATTCTCCGTTGACAAATACTTGCCCTAACGGCGTTAAATCCACAGACACAACGCCTGTTGCGCCTACTAAACTCACCGAAAGTGTTGGACTCAAATACGGCGGAATAAACTTGGTTTTGCGAAGTTCGGCGGCAAACCACAACACTACACTGCCAGCTATTACTCCGACCACCGCCAAGAGCCAACGGCTGACCATTGGAGCATCTCCAGGAATGCTCGGACTGCCGAAAAAGCCCACCAGAAATAGCCCACCCAAAATCAGGCTGATACTACCAGCAACCCCGAAATACCCAATCCCAGTGGCGGTGGTCTCAAGATAGAACAGCAATAATGACAATAAGATCAGAGCGACACCAGCCCAAGAAAATGGCAGCTGCCCAACGCCTGCCCACCCTAAAATCAAGAATAGAGCCCCCATCGTTCCCGGAACCCACAAGCCGGGATTCCACAACTCCACAATCACACCTAATCCGCCGAGTGAGACCAGCAAGAACGCAATATTGGGATTCGATATGAACGCTAAAAGCCGCTCAAGCAAACTCAGATCAATCGTGGTCGTATCAGCACCACTGAGATTGAGGGTAATCATAGAGTCGTTGATGACGAGCTCATATCCGCCCAACTGACTAAGCAGCGATTCGTAGTCAGGCGCAATCAAATCGGCAATCCCCAATTCGACTGCCTCTGAAGCGGAGTACGCAGATGCCGAAAGAACGGTGCCTTCCAGGGCTGAAACATTACGGCCGCGCCGTTCTGCAATACTCCGAATAAACGCCGCCGCATCTTGAGAGACTTTTTTACTCAACGTGTCTGTCAACTCGCTTCCGTCAGAGTTGATTATCGATGCTGCTCCTAGGTTCGTTGTCGGAGCCATAGCCAAGATATGTGCCGCCGCGCCAATAAATGTTCCTGCACTTGCTGCCTGTGCTCCATCAGGAGCGACGTAAACGACAACTGGCACCTTGGATGCCAATATCGACTCTACAACGTCTCTCGTGGCGTCCAGTAGGCCGCCTGGAGTGTCGAGCATCAGAACGATCAACTGTGAATCTTGCGAAATGGCTGTATCGATGCCTCGGTCAATAAATCGAGCGGAAACGCCGTCTATCGCTCCATCGAGTCGGATCAGCACGACATGAGGACGCTCATCAGTCGATTCAAACGTCTGGGCGTATACGGAGTGGCTGGTAAAGGAAGTTGTTATCCCTAACAATCCGATCAACATTATGAGCACTGCAGCTAGTACTCGAACAGCCCGTACAACCTCATGGGTCAAAAGATTAGGCACAGTCCAACTCCGTGCCCACATATTATCGAAAGAACTTACAGAAAAGTTGACCAATAACTCAAACGTGCCAAAATACTGCAGCGATCACAAAGAGTCATAGCCCCCCCCCTGCCCTGATATTCAATCAAGATCACGGACTAAAGATGAAAATCACTGATATCAAAACATTCCATGCGAATGATGGCCACCGAAACAACATCTTCCTCGAAATCGAAACCGATGACGGAATCACAGGTACCGGCGAGGCATACTCGATCGGTCTCGACCGCAGCGTCATCTCGATGATCGACGAGATTAAACCGTGGTTCGTCGGGCAAGATTCTGGTCGAATCGAGTGGCTCATACGACGTGCCAAAAACACAATGCGATTTCCGCTGGGGCAAGTCGCGTGGTCAGCGATATCGGGGATCGACCTTGCGCTTTGGGACATAGCGGGTAAAGCTGCGGGGCTACCGGTTTACAGCCTGCTCGGCGGAAAGACGCGAGATCGAGTTCGGGTTTATCACGGTATCTATGGAGATTCACCATCAACAGTTGGAGAACATGCTCTTCAGTTGATGGATGAAGGTTATTCGGCGTTCAAAACCAGTCCTTTGCCATCAAATTGGCGCGACATACCTTGGCGACATACCTTGGCGACAGGCGTTGCGACAAGCTGATGAACGAATGGCAGCGATCCGAGATGCGATCGGTGATAGTCCAGATTTAGCGGTCGATGTCCACGTTGCGATAAGAGAAACGACTCTCTCGCTTGAACTCGCGAGAGTCATCACGCCTTACAGGCTGATGTTCATCGAAGAGCCGGCCCGCGCTGAGTTCGTTGAATCGAGTGCCGAACTACGACGTGAATTCAGAGTGGCTCTGGCCACAGGTGAGAATATATACGGCCTGCACAGATTCACCGAACTGTTAAACGCAGATGCTGTGGACATCATCCAGCCTGACATGCTCTGTTGCGGAGGATTACTCGAAGCCAAGAAGATCGCTGCAGTTGCCGAGGCTCACTATGTGACAGTTGCTCCACACAATCCACTCGGCTTGCTTTCGACAGCTGCGGGTGTGCACCACGCAGCATCTATCAACAATTTCGCCATTCTCGAGTGGCACGGTGATCACAAAAAGAAAAAATCTGAATTCGTGAATGAATCATGGATTCCTGTGAACGGGTACTTTGAGCTTCCCACTCAGCCAGGATTGGGAATGACCTTGAACCACCAGGCGATTGCAGCAAATCCGCCAAAGCACTGGGATAGAGGATTCGCCACGTATAGCGATGCCTCGCCCGGATTCCTATAGGCCACTAGCGGTTCAACATTTTCACCCACCTCAGAGAAAGTCTCACTATGAAAATAACGAAAATCGAAACTCTCATTGGGTCTGATCCCAGTGCTGGCAATCTTGTGTACGTAAGAACTCATACAGATGCAGGAATCCACGGCATTGGTGAGGTCTACCACGTTGGTCCGGACATGGCGTCGGCCGTTTGGATTGAATACTTTGCAGAACAGCTCGTAGGCCAAAATCCTACTGAGATCGAACGAAATTGGGCAGTTTGTTATCAAGGCGCCCGATTTCCAATAGGTTCATCTGGCCTCGCTGCACTCTCCGCTATCGATGTTTCACTTTGGGACATAACTGGGAAGGTTCTCAATAAGCCCGTGTACGAACTCATGGGCGGTAAAGTACGAGACAAGATTCGCGCATACTGGGACATCCACGGCGACACCCCAGGAGAACTGGCTGATGACGCACACAAATATGTCGACAAAGGCTATACGGCACTAAAGGCAAGCCCGCTGTCACCGAACTGGCGCGACATGCGCTGGAACGATGCCGTAATGGACTCAACAGCGAGGTTCAAGGCGATCCGTCAGGCTGTTGGTGATGATATCGATGTCGGATTTGATGCTCACGCCGCAATTTTCGAGCCAATTAGGGTTCTTGAACTAACCGATGCTCTGATGGAGTTCAATCCATGGTTCATGGAAGAGCCCATCCGAATGGAAAATCGTTACGAAATGGGCCAACTTCGAGATAGAATGCCGTGTGCCATAGCGACCGGAGAGTGCCTATACACCAAGTTCGAGATGTGGGATCTAATAAGAGAAGGTGGCGTAGACATCATCCAGCCTGAGGTTTGCATCGTGGGAGGTCTCACTGAAATGCGCAAGATTGCGTTCATGGCAGAAGCCCACGATCTCGTGGTGGCACCTCACAATCCAATGGGGCCTCTAGCCAGCATCACAAACTTACATTTCGATGCTGCAACTTCGAATTTCCTCGTGCAGGAGTCGAGAGAACTTAATCCATTCGAGATCGCATCGGTTACAAACATAGTGGAACCGATCGACGGTTACTACCCAATTCCAGAAGGACCGGGATTAGGGATCGATATTGTCGAAGAAGAATTTACTAACAAGCCTTACTTAAGATCGTGGCATCGTGGCGACAGAGTTAATCCTGACAACTCTATTTCCTATATTTAGTTAATGGAGAACGTGAACATGGCAGATTGGGCTAAGAGAGACGATGCGTTGATCGAACGGGTCGCCGGGCTGCTCTCAGTTGCACCCGTTCGGAGTAAGAACATGTTCGGGACCACTGCATGGTTCCTCGAATCGAACGACGTGATGTTCGTCGGGGCATGGGGTGAAGCAATAATGGTTCGAGTTGGAGCCGAACGCACAGTCTCTCTGATCGAGTCAGGTGAAGCTGAGCCGTTTAATCCGATGGGCGGCAATAAAGCCATGAAGGAATACGTGCTACTAAACGGCGAGCGCATTGCTGAAGACGACACGCTCATAACTTGGCTCGATGAAGCCAGTGAGTTTGCGGGTACCCTTCCACCAAAGCAGAAAAAGACCCGCAAAAAGAAGAAGATCTAACCTCTATTCAGAACCTGCCGCTCCCACGGTGCTGGCCCAAGCTCCCATCGCCATCAAGCCTCCGTCAACGTTGAAATACGATCCAGTGATAAACGATGCTTTGTCGCTCGCCAAGAACAAAACCATATGGGCGATGTCTTCAGCTTGACCAATTCGACCCAGAGGATGTGCTAGACCTGTTGAGATCAATTCATCCTCAAGATCTCCACCGGTTCCTGCGATAGCATTCCGAACCATTGGGGTATCGATAGCGCCCGGGTTAACGGAAACTACTCGAATGTTGTCGGGTGCGAAATCCAACGACATCTGGCGCATCAGAGAAAGATCTCCACCTTTCGACGCGGCATAGGCCGAAACGCCTTGCATAGATTGCAGCCCCTGAACACTGGCTGATGAGATAATCACTCCCCCACCCGCTTTACGCATGTGGGGAATCGAGTACTTCGCCATCAAGAATCGACTTTTCAAGTTTATTGCGATGATCTTGTCCCAAGTTTCCTCAGGAAGATCTACAGCATCTACGTAAGAGTCGGGTGGCTGAATGCCAACATTGTTAAAAAGAACATTCACCCCACCATATCCATCAGCCGCCGCGTCGACTGTTGAACGACAGCCTTCTGAAGTGCCGGCATCACCGTGCACAAATTGAGCAATTCCTCCGTTAGACACAATACGGGCAGCAGTTTCATCACCGGCCTCCGCATTCCAATCGAGGATTGTCACGTTCGCACCCTCCCGGGCGAACGCTTCTGAAGCCGCTCCGCCGATACCGAGTGCTCCACCAGTGACGATCACCGATTTTCCGTCAAATTCACCCATTTCATATCTCCACGAACTTATTGGAATGCAAAATCGCTGCCACAATGGAACCAACATCGCGACTACCGAGCCAATCTATCATCAGAAAACGGCTACGCACGGTATCGATTGTTCAACGGTCGCATCGAATAATCCAAATTAGTTGCGCCGACAATTCAATGCGATCGTCAAAGCCGCATTACTCAGGAATCACATGCACCCTCTCCGCTCAAAGCCCTTGGTGATCGTTCTCACTCTAATGTCGTTGGCAGTAGTGCTGTCAGCGTGCAGTGCTGACCAAAGCTCTGGAAACGAAGGCGATTTTATCCTCAACGTCTACACCGGGGCCGGTGAAGTCGGTAGCGACACCGTATCGTTCAACGAATTGGTTGCGAATGAGGAACGACCGATTCTTCTCAATTTCTGGGCGGGAAATTGTCCGCCCTGTCGTGCCGAAATGCCTGCTCTGGAAGCTGTGTGGCGTGAATACGGCGATCAGGTTCTTTTCGTTGGCGTTGATGTAGGACCTTACGTAGGCCTTGGCAGCTATAAGCAAGGTCAAAGTCTGATTGATGAGATCGGAGTCTCATACGTGACGGGAACCACCGCCAATCGAGGCGTGATTACTGATTGGCAGATATCAACTATGCCGTCGACATTCATGCTCAGTCGCGACGGGCGAGTTCACGATATCGTGATCGGTGCCATCTCCGGCTCCCGCCTCTCTCAAAAAGTACTCGAGCTAATAGCTACTAACGCCAGCTAATTATTTCAATCGATGATTTGGTACGGGTCACTGGGACGGTGCTAAGATTCCGCAATTCGTCACCCATCTAGCAGAATATCCACTTGAAATCGAACGAAACTGAATCGGTACTAACTGCTTCCCCAGCAGAAGACACGAAGCCTCACCAAAAGCAGTTGCGCCCATGGTCGTCATTAGCATTCCGCGACTACACCATGCTCTGGCTTTCTGGAATGGGCATGCTGGTTGCCATGCAACTGCGTTTATTCACGAGTACCCAGTGGTTATACGACGAGACCGGCTCTGCAGCGCAACTGGGAATTCTTGGAGCAATTCAGTTTGTACAGATGCCGGTTGCCATCTACGGTGGACTACTCGCCGACATCATCAACCGAAAGAAACTGATGGTGTTCACTCAGGCCGTTTCGTTCCTCTCGATGTTACTTCTCACGCTTGCGGCAATGAACGACATCCTTGCACCGTGGATGATATTCACAATTACAGGTGTGACCGGAATTGTGAATATGCTCGGCAACTCGGCACGCCCAGCGATGCTACCAAGAGTGATCCCCCGATCACACACGACAAATGGCGTAACGTTCCAAACAGCTTCATTCCAGGTCGGGCAAATCGTTGCCCCACTACTATTCGGTTTGTTGTTCACACAATTCGGTGTCACAGCTACGTTCTTCGTCGGAACGATCTTCGCCGGGGTAAGCATGCTCGCACCAGCAATGATCAAAGCCAGTGGCGCACCTGATCCCGATACGATCGCCCAGAGCAAAGTTGCGGCAATTCGCGAGGGCGCCGTGTTCGTGAAGAAACATCCAATCCTGCCAGGACTCTACTTACTAGATGTCGGGGTCACTGTCGTCAGCTTCTACCGAATGCTGTTCCCTTTGTTCGCCAGTGGGCTATACGGCATGGGGGCAGAAGGAACTGCGCTCCTCGGTTCTGCAAACGCATTCGGTGGCGTTGGCGGTTCAATGTTGGTGTTCTTTACCGAAAAGATTCGTCACAAAGGGCGCATCGTTCTCGGCGCAACAATGGTCTATGCCGTTGGATTGATCGCATTTGGACTTAATCCGATCTTCTGGGTTGGACTTGTTATCGTTGCCTTGCTGGGTGCGACTGACTCAGTTGGTATGACAATGAGACAGGCAATCGTTCAGCTAACTACACCGGATCGCTTGATCGGCAGAGCGTCCAGTGCTCACTCGTTCGCCGCTATGACTGCAAATAACATCGGTCAGATGGAGGTAGCATTCGTTTCGGTTGCAATTGGTGCAGGAGCAACGATGGTCCTAGGTGGATTCGTAGGAATTGCCGTAGTTGCCATAATCTGGGTAGCAGTTCCGGGAGTACGACGCTACGAGTACATCGAAGCACCATCTGGAGCCGCATTAGATGACAATGATATGGTGAGAGATGATGACTTGAGGAACCTGAAGTGAAAATCACCGGAGTCAAAACGTTCATAGTCGATGGCGTTTTTCGGCCATGGACATTTGTGAAGATCGAAACTGACACCGGCATCATCGGCTGGGGTGATTGCACTGAGTGGCAGGCTGCCTACTCAGTTGCGGCGACCGTGAATCAACTCGGCGAAAACATGATTGGTAAAGACCCGATGGCATCAGAGGCAGCTTGGTGGGACAACGCCTCATTCATGGTTCGTCAGCGCGGTGGAATTGCCTATAAAGCAATGTCAGGCATCGACTCCGCCCTTTGGGACATCCGCGGTAAGGCACTCGGCGCGCCTGTCTGGCAACTTCTCGGTGGAAAGATGCGAGACGAACTGCAGCTTTATTGGTCGCACTGCGGATCTGATCGAGGTCGATACTCAGAACAGCTCGGAGTTCCGAAGCTTTCGACACTGGAAGGAGTACGCGAACTCAGCCAGGAAGTACTCGATCAAGGCTTCACTGGCATCAAAACGAATATTCTGGCACTCGATGATCTTCCGAAGCTTCCTGCAAAGAAAAATGGAGTCGGAAATAGCGGACAAATCACATACCAACAGATTCAAAATGCTGTAAGCGTGATTGGAACGTTCAGGGAAGCTCTTGGCCCGGCGGTAGGGATTGCTATTGATACCGCGCTTAGCTTCCGATTGGGTGGGGCTATCAAGCTTGCAAGAGCTTTAGAGCCGTTCGACATGATGTGGCTCGAGACGGAGACATGGGATCCGGGATCGCTGCGTACCGTACGTGAATCGACCACGACGACCATCTGCCACGGTGAGAGCTTGATGGGTCCAGAAGAGTATCGACCGTTCTTCGAATCGCACGCCCAAGACGTGATAATGCCCGATTTCGCATGGAACGGAGTCACGATGGGGAAAAAAATCTGTGATCTGGCTCATCTTTACGACACCGCCATTGCTCCTCACAACTGCCATTCCCCGATGAACACTCTAGTTTCCGCAAATATATGTGCTGTGATTCCAAACTTCATGACTTTGGAATTCATCAACGATGATGCACCTTGGCGTGATGACATCATGACTCACCCGTTAGATGTCAAAAATGGTCACCTTAAAGTCCACAATCGACCGGGATTGGGCTCTGACCTGATTGAATCTGAACTGGAAAAACACCCTTGGACCGGTGGCAATAACTGGTAACGCTCTTGAAATTCGGTGGTGGTTGATGAAATTTCCAGTTATTCAGATCGACGCATTTACTGACGTGCCTTTTTATGGCAATCCGGCAGCGGTATGTCCGCTCGATGAATGGCTTCCTGAAGCAGTCATGCAATCTATCGCCGCCGAAATGAACCTGTCAGAAACGGCGTTTTTCGTTCCAAATCCTAATCATGAGAACGAGTACGACCTGAGATGGTTCACACCTACGGTCGAGGTCGATCTTTGTGGTCACGCCACGCTGGCGTCAGGTCACGTTGTGCTATCGAGATCACCGACTGATCAAACTCAAGTTAAATTTCACACGCGAAGTGGGATTCTCGGAGTCGAGCGTAGAAATGGCATGCTCGAACTAGATTTTCCATCCAACCCGCCGTCCATGTTGACTGATCTTGATGAAATAGCCGCGGTGGAATTAGCACTCGGAGCAGTTCCCAGAGAAATACTGCACGCAAACACAACGATTGCAGTTTTCGATTCAGAAACTCAAGTTGCGGCGTTGAAACCCAATTTTGATGCTGTCGCGCGTTTGAAAGAGCCCTGGTTAGCTGCCACTGCACCGGCTGATGCAGCGGAATAGAACTTCGTGAGTCGTTTTTTTGCTCCTACAACTGGAATTAATGAAGACCCAGCTACCGGCTCGTCGCCCACAATCCTTCTGCCATATTGGGCAGATCGTCTTAGCAGTAACGAATTAGTTGGTCGCCAGATTTCAGCACGCGGTGGCACCATGTACTGCAAACTTGACAGTGATCGAGCGAAAATCGCTGGATACGCCGTCGAAATCATGACCGGTGAAATAACGATCTAGCTCTATACACATTCCGCCTATCACGACCGTGCCATCACATACGGGGACAGGCGATACTTGACTGTGGTCGCAATAAGAATCACAACCGACAGAATGACCATACCGATAATAAAATCAAATTTTCTTGAATCGCTCCGAACCGGAACCACTCTCGCTGATGGAGGGATTGGCTCGCTTATTTTTCAACTGACCGGGCGATTAGCATCTCCAGATTTTCTTTATGAATCCTTAAACATACGAAATCCTGCCCTAATCAAAGGGATTCATTTATCAAGCCTTGCAGCCGGTGCAACCGTCATCACCACAAACACTTTCTCAGCAAATGAAACCGAGTTTACTGCTGCAGGAATTGGGGATCAGGTTGCTCAAATAAACTATGCAGCCGTCCAGATTGCTCGTGAAGCAATCGAAGACCATGTCGCCGAGTACTCAGTGGATATCGACGAATTTTTTGTGATGGGATCTATCGGCCCCGGTGGATCCGGTGTCGATGCATACTCGTCCCAGATCAACGCACTTGTCGAAAGTGGTGTCGACGCGATTCTGCTTGAAACATTCACGGATATCGAGCGCTTGATCGAGATTACACTACATATTTCCTCTAAATCGGATGCACCGCCCGTGATCTCTCACGGTGCTCTTGACCCCGGTGTAGGCAATAACCAAGCTTGGCCGATCGAACCAGCTAAGTTCGCAGCACTAGTGGCGAATGCTGGTGCAGCCATCGCAGGAATCAATTGTGTGGCACCTTGGGTCGCTTCGGAATTCATCAGTGCCGCAAAACTCTCTCCAAACGTCGTTTCAGGGGAGTTGCTCCTGTCGGCAATGCCCAACGCAGGCGGATTTGAGCGCATTGGACACCGCTTCCTCGCACGATCCAATCCCGAGTACATGGGCACTCTGGCACGCCAACTTGGCGACTCAGGAGCATCTCTTGTGGGAGGGTGCTGTGAAGTTCATCCAGAACATGTACGTGAGATGTCTGCGTATTTGAAATCTCGAACCTCGTCGATTGGAACCAATTTCACTGTCGCAAAAACGTCGGGAGTCGTTCGAAAACGGTTAACTGACGACCCACGAAAGATGAATGGTAGGTTTTCTCAGAAGATTGCTGATGGCCAGTTCGCCATCAGTGTCGAAATGGTCGCACCTACTGGTGCTGATCCGAAAGCGCTTGATCTCAGGGCGCGAATGGTTCAAGAAATCGTCGATGAAGACATTGCAGATGCGGTTGATATCACTGACGGTTCGAGGGGGTTGCCTCTCGTCCCACCCGGTGACCTTGTCGAAATCATTAGAAATCGCCTCGAATGGCGAGATAATGATCAACTGGAGTTCATCGCCCATTTCACTGGTCGAGACATCAATACACTGGCCGTGCAATCTCGATTGATGGGTTATCACCTCCGCGGGATACACAACGTGTTGTTCATAACGGGTGATCCGCCAAAAATGTCTCCTACATACCCTCGTTCATCTGCGGTGTTCGATATGAATTCCGTCCAGATGATCCGGGCAACAGCGAATCAGCTAAATGTCGGGCGAGATTTCGGAGGAAATCCACTTGGGGGAGGTCCTGAACAGAGAACGAAGTTCATGATTGGAACCGGTATCGAGCCCGAGGCGATCAACATTACCGCCGAAATTGATCGTCTAAAGGCAAAAATCGATGCAGGTGCCGACTATGTGATGACTCAACCTGTTTTCGATGATTCTGCGATGAAATCGATCGAGTCGTATCGGTACCTAATACCAGTGCTCCCGGGTGTGATGGTTATACGATCCACAGCACATGCAGAACGAATCGCCCAAGTGCCAGGGGTCAACCTTCCTCAAAGAGTCATTGATAACTTCCGTAAGTACGCCGACGCAGGCGATCAAGTTAAGGCTGGGTTCGACTTCGCTGTGCGACAAGCTCAAACATATCGCTCGGAAGGCTGGGCAGGTGTCTACCTAATGTCTCCAGCCTCTGTATCCGCAGCCAAACAGGTACTAAAAACCCTGGCCGAATAACGACCAGGGTCTTACAAGTACCATATCCAGCTTTCTACAGCGGAAACCCGCTAATTGGTGTAGGGCATACAAAGTGCATTCGCACAACTAAGAACGGTAACTTGCTCATTGTCGAGGTTTTCGTACAAAACTATTACCGAACCATCCCGTCGTACTGCCGCAACGTTTTTCCGACCTACGACACCTTCGCTGGCTACAATTTTACTGATCTTTGAGTCACACGAAACGTCCAAACACTTGACCATGCGAACCGCGTTAGCGTACTTATCTTCGAAGTACACCGATGGGAATCCATCGCTACCAATCACGATCGAAGGCCACTGTCCTGAAGATCCTGAATTGTCGGCGATGTTGGCCGTTGACGAATCACACGCAAGCGTTGCACAGTGTCTAACTTTCAGGGAATCGGAGGATCTATCAAAATATGCCATAGAGACGAGACCATCTGACCCAACCGCCATTGAAGTGTATTCACCCGTGTTCGTCGCAGAGTCTGCCAGCGTCAAAGTTTTCGCAGCGCATTTTTCATCTCCGCAATGTGCCAGATAAAGCGATTTTGAACCATTACTTCGGTATGCAATCAACGGCAGGCCATCGAATCCAATAATCACCTCGGTGTGAACTGCATCATTACCGTTATCAACTGTGGTCAATAGCGCTGTAGAGCACGCAGCATCAGTGCAGAAAGCAAACTTAAGTGCACCATTCGTGAAATCTCTATAACTAATAACGGGCATTCCATTCGGCCGAATCGCGACCGAATTGTACTGACCCACATCGCCGATCTCGTCTACCAAGACAGTCGAACCCGAAGTACAGGGTACATCGGCACATCGTAATAGCTTCAGGTCGAACTCAGCAGGCTGGCCAGTATTTATGGTGTTGTCATACATGCTGATAACGGCACGACCATCGAGACCGATTGCCATATCGAGGAATTCACCTGCTTTACCGGAGGAAGTGTGAGCGGTCACGTCGAACGTGGCGCAGTCACTCAACGTGCAGTGAATGGTGTTCATTTGCCTTGTGTTTCTGTCGTAGTAGGCAATGAGAGGCATCCCATCGATTCCGATCTTCATGGCGAAATCTTGACCACTGGCAACACCAGATTTGACTATCGTAGTTACGTTGGCGACAACATTCACCCCGACGGATGCCGCAGAGGTAGTTCCACAAGCCCAAGCTGCGCTCGTGAATATTGCGGATTCACCATTTGAGCATGAAAGACTGGATAGAGTGTCAGCATCGACACCGTCCGCAACCCCCTCAGGAACACCGATGAGACCGCTCCATTCCTTTGCTGTGGCGATCGCTGTGTCCACCGCAGATATCCCGTAGTATTCGGTGTCATGATTGTGATCAGAGCGAGACAACGATGTAGCAGAGCCGCTACTTGAGATATCCGCTGAAATCGCGCCGTTGATCAACGTCAATCCGTCACCGGCCTCTATGCCAGATAAACTTCCAGCAGGCCCTGTCGCCCCGGTGTCACCTTTCGGACCGACAGGACCAATCGGCCCTTGCTGGCCTGAATCACCCTTACGACCGTCAGGACCGGCCCCGATCGCCCCAGCAGCCCCGGTTGCTCCCTGTGGGCCATCAGCCCCAGTTTGCCCATCACAAGCGGCAAATATCGCAACACTGACTACGAGTAACACCGATATGACGGCATGTCGGGCGACAATTGCGGACAGTTTCTTAGAATTTGGAATTGTTATGA
>ERZ890510.126-NODE-126-length-64378-cov-7.423177_pt1 | contig 64378 bp, 54 predicted proteins | sample MGYA00521265_ERZ890510 | MGnify/ENA primary metagenome ERZ890510 (study PRJEB32303, sample SAMEA104408624) | aquatic metagenome | biome: Brackish water; feature: Chemocline; material: water | place: Baltic Sea | collected 2014-10-26T21:54:00 | depth 110 m ... | reverse complement strand
CTAAAATGCAAAAATGGGGGATTCCCCTACACGCTTCCAGGCGTTTTCCCTCAATTCTGTGTTTTTTCGTGTCGTGGAATCCCTCGCATAGTTAGGTTACCTGCCCTGTCAGGCTAAAAGTCTATCGCCCCTCAAGCCTAAAGTGTAATCGGTATTAATCTAATCAGCGGCCTTCTTTGGCGAATGAACGTGCTTGGCGAATGCACTAGTGTTTGAAACCGTGACGACGATGCTAACTCGAGAAATAAAACGTGTATTCTTAGTAGATGACCATCCATTGATGCGACGGGGATTGCGGCTACTCATCGAGTCCGAGCATGATTTTTGTGTTTGTGGTGAGGCTTCAAACGCTGAAGAAGCGATTGAGAAAATGCCACTTTCGGATCCTGATTTGGCAATTATTGATATATCATTGCCGGGAACGAGTGGCCTCGATTTGCTGAAATACCTTCAAATCTCGATGAGCAAGGTCAAGAAACTCGTTTTATCGAGACACGACGAATCACTATATGCCGAGAGGGCCATACGAGCAGGAGCGAAGGGATACGTGATGAAATCAGAAGCTCCAGAGATGGTTATAAAAGCTCTTCGTAGAATTGACGCGGGTGCTGTTTATGTGTCTTCAGTAATCAACGAACGGCTTCTTCAAGGCATTGCAAGTGGGCATCAAGCCTTCAATGATTCTCCCTTGGAAGTATTGTCAGACAGGGAGTTAGAAGTTTTTGAAATGACAGGACGAGGAATTGGTACGAGGGAAATTGCCGAAATACTGAAACTGTCTGTTAAAACTATAGAATCGTACCGAGCCAGAGTAAAGTCGAAATTAAATCTTGCAAATGCTTCAGAGCTGATGCAACACGCAGTTCAGTGGGTTGAAAGTGAACGATACGTTTCGCCACTCATCTAACCTCGAAGGTGCAATTTTGAAAAAGGAGCATTTCGCGAAAGGCTCCTTTTTTAACCAGTTGGCCTTTTTATGAGTTCGACTAATTCAACTTTAAAATACAATACCGCATATGGTGGAATGACCCCAGAACTTCCGAAAGCCCCATAGCCGTAAATTGGAGGAATCGTCAGCTCTCGTATCCCTCCGACTTTCATCCCCTGAAGGCCGATTTCCCAGCCAGCGATGACGGAACCAGTTCCAAGTGTAAAAAGGAAGTTTCCGGCTTGAACCGTAGAGGCGTCAAATACCGTACCCTCACTGTTGTTTAAATGGCCGATGTAACTCACCACCAATACATCGCCAAGTTCAGCAGCCAAACCTTCCCCAGAAAGCGTGTCTTGGATCAAAACCTCGTCGAAAATGTCAAGCAAAGTGACTTCATAAATCACATCTGTATTTCCTGGGACGGGACACTCCCCATTTGAAAAACACTGACCGTTCTTTCCGAAGGCCAGATGAGAAGGGATTTCCAATTTTCGGATGCCACCAACTCTCATTCCCTGAAGTCCAGTGTCCCATCCTTTAAGGACCTGATTTACACCTAGTGTAAAAATAAATGGTTCACCTTTTTCGGCGGTAGAATCAAAAATAGTCCCGTCTGTAAATTCACCTACGTATTCAACAACTAACGTGTGACCTGACTGGACGGCTGCGCCCGTGCCGACTTCCAAATCAGAGACTACAACTTGTTCATCAGGTCCAGAATTTGAATCACACGCTGCTAATGAAAAAGAAATAAACAGAATAAAGGCAATGGAATAACTTCGCATCAAAATAATACCGAATGGAATGTCAATCGTATCCAGAGGTTGGAAAAAGGGCCGGAATGAGGGCTAGAATGGATCTACGTCCGTTTTATCGAATGGTTCGACGAAAGAAGGGTAGAATGAAAGGTACAAAAGTAGCGGGGCCGCCCTGTGGGCGGCCCCGCTGCTAACCAATTCCAAGATGGATTAAGCCGATTGAATCCGTTCTAACGCTTCAATATTTGAGCGAACATCGTCTGATGAGTGCTGCATCAGCGCCAATTCATCTGCTGTTAGATCAATGTTGAGGATCTCTTCCACGCCGTTACTGCCCAATCGAGTTGGTGCGCCGACAAAAATACCTTCCTGACCATAGTGACCATTTAGCCATACAGCACAAGGAAGTACCCGTCCCGTGTTTTTAACAATGGCCTCAACCATTTCCGCTGCAGCTGCGCCTGGTGCATACCACGCGGAAGTGCCCATGAGTTTTACAATTTCACCACCGCCAAATTTGGTGCGCTGAACGATCGCATCAATTTTCGATGCCTCCATTAATTCTGGAAGTGGAATTCCGGCAACAGTCGTAAACCGGGGTAGAGGAACCATAGTGTCTCCGTGTCCACCCATAAGTAACGCATTGATATCTCGAACCGAAACGCCCAGTTCAGCAGAAATAAAGGCTCTATACCTAGCTGTGTCCAATACACCTGCCATTCCCATCACACGGTTAGAAGGGAATCCGCTAGCCATGTAAGCGACGTAGGTCATTACATCTAACGGGTTTGAGACCACAATTATAATGGCGTTTGGGCTATGGGCAACAAACTGCTCTGTAACAGAACGTACTATTGCCGCATTTTTACCTAACAAATCGTCTCTACTCATTCCCGGCTTCCGGGCAAGTCCTGCTGTAATAACACAAATGTCAGAGTTTGCCGTATCGGCATAGTCATTCGTGCCCGTGATGCGAGTATCGAACAAATGAATAGGCGCTGACTGGGCCATATCTAACGCTTTGCCTTGTGGCAACCCGTCCACAATGTCAATAAGGACGACATGATCGACCATGTCTTTTCGAGCAACGCATTCCGCCACGGTTGCTCCAACGTTTCCGGCTCCGATAACGGTAACTTTCATTTGGGTTTTGAGATTGACTGAAGAAAAAATTTTAGAATGATTCAAACCTACGACGGGATCAGATCTCGATTGTTGATACTCGTTTAATCTGTTGCCAATATTTTGCAAAATCGGTAAAAAAAATGCGGTATTAGTTCATTTTTATGCATCACATTGTATGGATGACTGATTTTGGCGCGAGGCGTCCGTATTATCGATTTTGAAGTTCTTCTCGCCTCTTCCATCCTGAACTGAGCACGCTTGTTATGAACCGAATAGTTGTCATAGTCCTTTTTCTTTTTAGTTCGATATCCTGTAATTCACTGCTTTCTGGCCAATCGGAGTTATCTCGAACAGGTCAGCCAAAAAACGTCGTCTTCTTTATTTCCGACGGATGTGGTCCGGCAAGTTTCGGATTAGCCCGGGAATTCCAAAAATCAACTGGAGGAGCTCCTTCTTTATTTTTGGACTCGTTTAATAAGGCTTCCGTGGCAACATTTGCTTCTAATCACAGAATTACCGATTCGGCAGCCAGCGCGACGGCCTATTCCTGCGCAATTAAAACGTACAATGGCTCGATAGGGATGGATGTCAACCAACAACCCGTTGAATCAGTTTTGGAAGCAGCAGAAAGGGCTGGCTACCAAACGGCCTTAATATCAACAGCTCGAATTACTCATGCCACACCTGCAGCGTTCTCCAGCCATGTCATAAACCGGAATATGGAGGCAGAAATTGGATCCCAGCAGATTGGAAAAGGAATTGAAATACTAATGGGAGGAGGGAGTAGCTTCTATTTGCCGGTGGAGCAGGGAGGGTTGCGAAAAGACGGGAGAAACTTGTTTGAAGAGGCGAAAAGGGCAGGATACAGCCAGGCATCCTCTAGAACTGAGATGATGGCGGCAACAGAACTTCCGCTTCTCGCGCTGTTTACCTCGGGTCATATGGCATATGAGATTGACCGAAATCCAGTACAGGAACCATCCTTGGCTGAAATGACCGTGAAAGCCCTGGAATTGTTGTCAAACTCCAATAAACCGTTTTTTATCATGATTGAAGCAGGTCGAATTGATCATGCAGGTCATGCAAATGACACGGCTGCCCATATTCATGATGTTTTAGCCTATGACGATGCAATGAAGGCCGCTGTTGAATATGCGCAAAAAGACAAACAAACGCTCGTGATTGGTACTTCTGACCACGAGACCGGGGGATTGACGCTGGGGGCCCAGTGGGGCCAGCTCTCGGGCTATACGTACGACCCATCAAGACTTAAAGACGTCACTTCGTCGATTGAAAAGTTTTTAATTGACGCACAGTTTACAACGGCAGCAAACGACTTAGACGCGGCAAATTGGATAGAAACGGAATCGGACAAACGATTTGGCCTTCGCTCTGAACTATTTCAAACTGCTGTAAAAAAAATCGTACAGTACCGAATAGTAGCCGGCGACTCTGCAGCTTATAGTCATCTACGAATTATGCTAATGGATTCAACCGCTAGAATGGCACGTGTAGGATGGTCGACCGGGAATCACACTTCAGTAGATGTGCCGTTATTTGCGTATGGTCCCGGATCTGAGAGGTATTCTGGTACAATGGACAACACTGCGGTGGGCGAATCCCTTTTTAAGGCACTAGGATTGAAATCTAAAGTGAACAAATAAAATTGCTTTAGAGGTCGTTTATTGCGCCGATACTCCCAACGGAAGGACCATAAACTGCCGTTGGAACATGAAACTGTACTCTATTCAACCCTTGCGGGAAACATCCAATCTGGAAGTAGACCGTATTCACGTCTTATCGCACGAATTGCGCACGCCGCTCGCTGTGATAAGTGGGTATGCACAGATTTTGAAGGAAGAAGTCGACCCTGGATTGCACGATGTTATTTCTCCGATCATTGAAAACGTGGAACGATTGAATCAAGTAATTAATTCTCTGTTAACTTGGGAATCGACTGAATTGGGCGGAGGGGTAACCCCGGAGAACTGCGAAATAGTGACGTTAGTGTCCTCCGTTGCAGACAAGCTGCGCTCTGCTGCAGCAGCCAAATCGATTGACATTACAGTGACCGGACGTGAATCTAGAATAGCGTCATATGCTGCAACAAATCTGATTGAATCGGTTGTCAAACAGCTCATCGACAACGCAATCAAGTTTTCGGAAAGCGGATCGATTCACATTCAAGTGTTTGCGACTTCGACAAACGTCACGATTCGAATCGAAGATCAGGGTATGGGCTTAACGGAAAAACCTGAAAAATTGTTTGAACCATTTGTTCAGGGATCTACCGGTTTAAATCGGGAGCACGATGGTTTGGGACTAGGTTTGGCGCTAGCCCAAAAAGCAGCAATCGAGGTTTCAGGAAAGGTCTCTTTAGAGAATGGCCAGGAAAAAGGTGCTGTTGCTTCCTTTTCATTCCCTCGTTTTGCCGCTCCAAAAATCAGGGATATTGGGCACCGATTGGCGGCCTAAGGGTAGCTTTGAGCCTGACAGGTTGTTGGTTGGAATCACTTTCGCGAAAAAAGAGTAAAGTTGCTGAATCTTCTCAGCACCAATGCGCGCCCTTCATCAGCTCCTTACTTCCGACGAATCTCTGGTTGTAACAGATACCGAAACGACCGGTCTACACGCGCAAGTAAATCGAATTATTGAGATCGCTGCCCAAAAAATCACTCCTCTTCAAAATGATGAGTGGTTTTCTGAATTGATCGACCCAGGACTGAGCATTCCCAGTACTATCACTCGAATTACGGGCATATCATCCTCAATGGTGATAGGGAAGCCTACCTCCGAAGTTGTCATCCCACAGTTTCAGATGTTTTTGGATGAAGGCATTTTTGTTGCTCACAATATTAGATTTGATCAGTCTTTTATTAATGCCGAATTAGAACGTCTAGGTCTTTCACCTATGACCAATCGAGGATTATGCAGCTTGAGATTGGCACGTCGGTTGCTTCCGGGGCTGAGGTCAAAAAGTTTGGGCAATCTAGCTCGATTTTTTCGAATTCCTGACGAAGGCAGGCACCGGGCTGCCAGAGATGTGGAAATCACCACTATGGTCCTAGAGCGACTGGCTCAAATAGCCATTGACGAGCACAAAATAACTGACATTCACGAGTTGCTGAGTCTTCAAGGCAAGACCTATTCGAAAGTTAATCCGTTTTCCAAGCATGTAATTGAGATTAGGCGAGATGTGCTTCCTCGGCTTCCAGAAGCTCCAGGAGTCTATTACATGAAAGACGGAAAAGGAAAAGTCCTTTACGTCGGAAAAGCCAAGGTTTTGGCCAAACGTGTATCAAGCTATTTCACAGCTATTGAGGCTCATCCGCCTCGATTGAGACAATTGATCGCAAAGGTTCGCGGCATCGATTGGGATGTTACCACGACCGAACTACATGCGCTGGTATTTGAAAGCCGACAAATTAAAGAACTGGACCCACCATTTAATAGGGCTCAGACCAAATATATCCCGCGGCCCTATTTACGCATCGGTGGGGCAGATCCTTTTCCTGGATTAACGGTCCAGGTCATTGTCAGGGAAGATGGAGCCAAGTACTACGGCCCTTTGAAAAATCGATCTCAAGCAAAGACGGTTGTTGAAATCGCCGAAAAATACTTCAAATTGAGAAATTGTTCGAGTACGGAATTTGGATCTGGCAAACGATGTGTAAGAGCAGATATCGGCCGGTGCGCGGCTCCCTGCGAACAAGAAATTGGTGCCGACGAATATGCGGCAATAGTAAGATCTGTTTGTGATTTTTTGGAAGGAGATATCGCAGAGGTTTGCGACAAGATCACGGTAGACATGCTCAGGGCCTCCGAACGGTTTACATTTGAGGAGGCAGCAGGATTGAGGGACTGGATTGAGCTTTTGGATACCAGGGTGCGTCAATACGGATCTGTTGCAACGCCTGTCGCAGGTCCCCCCATGGTGCATCTCTGTCTTGCCGTGGGAAACGAGCTAGGGACTTTTGTAATGGTTGACAATGGTCAAATTTCAGCCATCGAAGCGATTCCCAGTTTGCAAGCCGTTAAAACGATCGTTTTGCGCAGTTTTGAAGATAATGTTACGGAAAAATCGGCCTTGGATAGAATTCAAGTTGATGCTCGTCGCATATTAGATCATTGGTTATATCAAAATCGCACAAGGGTTCAGTCTATCGGAAAGCGGCCCGATGAAACCCAGGTACAGTTTGCTCATCGAGCTTTTGAGGTGTACAAATCGATTGAAAACGGAGTCTCGGCACCTATTATATCGCAGTAACTACTGCCGATTGGTACATGTCAACATATTCATCCGCCGATTTTGTCCATGAAAAATCTTGCGTCATGCCTCTGAATTGAAGGGTTTTCCATTTTTTCTTACTCTCGAACCAGTCCAGGGCTCGGAAAATCGTGTCTTTAAGGACATCAGGAGTTGCGTTCCAGAAAGAAAAACCAGTTCCTAGCATAGGGAATTCATCTGCATCAAAAACGGTATCCGCCAAACCTCCAGTTTTATGGACGATGGGAATAGTCCCATATCGAAGACTATACATTTGATTGAGTCCGCAAGGTTCGTAATAGGACGGCATTAAAAACATATCGGAAGCAGCTTCAATTCGATGAGCCAAGCCTTCATTAAACCCTTTGTATAAAACCACACGACCAGGGTATTCCTTGCTCATTTGTTCGAAGTAATTTTCGTAAAACGCATCCCCGCTGCCCAAAATAGCAAACCGAAGGTTGGAATATTTCATTAGGTCCTTAAAAATTACGACTAGCAGATCAAATCCTTTTTGAGAGGCGAATCGGGAAACGATTCCCATGAGCGGTTCATTTGCATCAAGACTTAATCCCAATTCTTTTGATAAAGCAAGCCGGCAAGCAACTTTTCCGGACAGATCGTTCTCGTCGAAATGGTTTGGAATGAATGGATCTGTAGATGGATTCCAGATTTCGGTATCAATGCCGTTGAGAATACCCCTCAAACTGTCCGAACGCATTCTGAGAAGACCATCGAGGCCTTCACCAAAGGAATCTGTCTGAATTTCCCGGGCATACGTCGGAGAAACGGTAGACAATTTATCCGCAGTTAAAATTCCGGTTTTTAAAAAAGAAAATGAGTTAGACCATTCAAAAAGACCTCCATTGTCTGCTAATTCTCTAGGCAATCCGGCTCGAAAGGTGAAATCGGGATGTGTAAGACCTTGATAGGCAAGGTTATGTATTGAGAGGACCGTTCGAGTAGTTGAAAAAAGACGGTCCCAGTTGTAGTGATATTTAAGCATAGCCGGCATCAAAGCCGTCTGCCAGTCATTTGAATGAATGATGTCTGGCGAAAAATTATACCGTTGCATGATCACAAAAGCGGCATGCTGAAGGAGAATAAATCGATCGGCTTCATCGTTGTCGTCAGTATATATTCGGCCTCGGTGATAAAATCGAGGACAATCGATCAAGTATACCTCAACACTAGAACCCAGTAGATGGCCATACCAAACATCTATTGGTATGGACTCCTGCCCCATTACAATTTCCGTTCTATCCAACTCCGACGCCTTAAAAAAACCGTAATCTAGAACCGAAATGGAGTCATAAAGCGGCATTACTAGCTTAATCTTGTGCCCCTTTTGAGAAAGAACAATGGGAAGCGAGGAAGACACATCAGCCAACCCTCCGGTTTTTGCAAATGGCACACACTCACTGGTCACAAAACAAACGTTCATAAAAATGGCCTTCTAGCAGGATGAATGCCTCACTATCCGAACAACCAACGGACGACAAAAACAGATAAAATCAGGGACACGCCATCTGCAATAAGGCCCGCTGGAATAGCATGACGAGTCTTTCGGACATTTACCGCGCCGAAATAGACGGCGATAACATAAAATGTCGTTTCGGTAGATCCAAACATAGTCGCGACCATTTTTACCAAGATCGAGTCTTCTCCAAATTGCTGAATCATATCGAGTACAATAGCGGCAGATCCAGAACCGGTAAGGGGACGAATAATCATCATGGGAAGAACCTCTGGAGGTACTCCAAACCATGAAAAAATGGGCCGGAGGCCTTCAACCATGAAATCCATTGCGCCCGATGCCCTAAACATTCCGATGGCAAAAAGTATGGCCACTAAATATGGAATGATGGTGACGGCAACCTTAAAGCCATCTTTTGCACCATCTACGAAAACTTCGTAGACAGGTACTTTTTTTATCAATCCGTAAACGGGAAATCCGACTATTAAAGCCGGAAGAACAAAAGCGGATATTATTTCAAACACTGTGCGAGTCGTTTCCATATTCACCTCAACTGGTTGAAATTGATTGGGATGCGGAGTCGACAGGCGCAGTTCGGTATCTCTTCAATTTGCTTAACAAACGAGCAGAAGTCACTGCGACCACGAGAGAAATACTGGTTACGATCAAGATCGCAAATATCAATTCGTTTATTTGTAATCCCATTAGGGCAACTAAAATAACGGGCGGTACCAGTTGCACAGAAGCGGTGTTCATGGCGAGCAACATGACCATCGAATTCGTCGCGGTATCAGGATCTGGATTTAACGTTTGTAACTCCTCCATGGCCTTGATACCTAGCGGAGTTGCCGCATTTCCAAGTCCCAACATGTTGGCTGTCAGATTTAGAACAATTAATCCAAGAGCAGGGTGATCTTTTGGAATTTCCGGAAATAAAGGTCTAAAAACAGGCTGGGTGAAACGAACAACAGAGTGGATTAGGCCCGAGGCTTCTGCAATTTTTAATAATCCCATCCAAAGTGCGATAACGCCAATTAATCCCAAAGCCAAAGAAACTGCTGTTTCGGCCATGCTGATTGCGCCAGCAGCAATCGCGTGCATTTTTACGAAACGAACGGCCCCAAAGGTGACTGAAGCTGTGGCAGAGTTGGCCGTTTTATCCCTGAACACCATCGTGCCGCGCATGTCATTGTCGCGCTGGGACGTTTCGTGTCGAATGGTGGACCAGGGTTCGGGAAGGGCTGCTCCTTCGGCAAATCGCAATTGAATGCCATCAGCACTTCGAATGATGACCCCTGTAAAGACCGAGTCTGGTGCGCCCAGGCTAGAGTAAACAGATTTGTAATAATTTGGACTAACGTGCACCGTGACGTTTTGTCGACGCATAGCTTCATCGAAAGCCCCCTCGGTCGAAAGAGAAATGTCAAATGCGGCCCCATTTCGATACGTGTCTTTCGAAAGGTCCCGAACATCGTACGCGATCCCAAAAACGAAACTGAGGATGATCAAGCCGGCCCAGACGTAATTTAGCATATGAATATTGCTCGATTGATGAGCCCGTATGATACGAATCTATCGTATCCAAAAGAGTCATGATGTGTAAAAGTGGAACGGTTTCCTGACACCACAATGCTCGTCTTGACCGATTGGATTCCCACAAGTCCGGATTTGACCGCTCGAACAGGCATTGGACACACTTAATTTTCTAGGATTTCGGACGAAAATAGAGCTGCGTACGTTTTCTATTTGTCACATTTCAATGCGGGCCATTTTGACCGGTCTTAGACTAAGCAAAGAGGGCTATTCCTCATCTCGTTGTAAACACACTTTGTGGGCTTTTTTGATAGTCCTAGGTATGGGGTGTTCGGCGTCTTCAACGGTGGTACCTCAGGCCGACGGCGACTCACAACCAGTACACGCTGAATCGCCAACCGACACAGACCGGGTTCAAGGGGGAGACAATGAGGTAAAAGCGACCATCACGGACGTAAATGAGGTTGATGGTCCTGTTAGGAAGGAGACCTTGGTGGGGTATTACGCTTGGTGGATGAAGGGAGCTTGGATGGACCTCGATTTAGAAGTTTACGATCGGATCGTGTTTTTTACGACGAGGCCCGGCTCCGACGGACGTATCCAAACCAGAAACGGATGGCCACACGCTTGGGTTAGCTTTTTGGGGCGCTCAGATAGTTTGGGTATTCCTGTCGTTCCAGCACTTGCTTTAATGGAGGCCGACTCGATCAAAACACTTTTTAGCTCAAAAGAAGCGGTTAATAATTTAATTGAAACGGCTTTAATGCTGGTCGAAGAAAGTCGAGGAGCGGGAGTTCACCTAGACATCGAATTGTTTGAAGCGGTGGTAGATAGCGTTCGTGACGGATTTTATCATTTTACTGACAGCCTGGCCATTCGCATGGCTCAAGAATGGCCGGAAGCTACGTTATCGATGTTCGCACCTGCTTTTGATTATGATGGGCTCTATGACTTAGAGCGGATTCATGACGGCTATAGCCAAATTATGGTACAAGGGTACGATCTGCATTGGCAAACAGGACCCTCTGCTGGACCCGTCGCTACATTAAAAGGGTGGAATGGCGCAAATTGGGAAGACGTCCTCATTCGGTATAAAAAGGCTGGAATTTCTTCGGATCGCATAATCATGACTGTCCCATATTACGGCTATGAATGGCCAGTAGAGACTTCAAAACCTGGCGCAGCAACGCGCGGGGAGGCTCGAATCATTACATATGCATTGATCGATTCATTAATCCTTCCCCAGTATCAAATCTCGATTGATGAGAGAGTTACAGAATTTGGAGCTTCTAGGGATTCTGTGTCTGGAAGTCCGTATTACATTTTTTCTGATTCTTCAGGATATTGGCAAGGTTGGTTCGAAGATGAGACATCTTTGCGGACCAAATACACTTTTGTACAGGAAAACGGCCTCCGAGGGATCGCCACCTTTCCCATGGGATACGACAAGGGAATTCTGGATGCACAGCTCAAGGCACACTTTGGCCGTCGACTACCTCGAGTTAAAAATTAGGCAGCTGGTCTCCGCAAAATTCCATTAGCACGCCCAGTGTGTCCTTCGGGTGAACGAAAAATATTATTTTGCCATCTGCTCCCGGCTTTGGAGCGTCACCGAGTACCTGTAGACCAAGCGCTCCAAGCCGCTCATAATCTGAGGCGGCATCATCGACCGCAAACGCCAAATGATGAAGACCGGGGCCATGTTTTTGAATAAACCGTTCAATGGCCGAATCGGGAGAGATAGACTCTAATAATTCAAGTTTCACACTTCCCGCATCATAGAAATAGGTTCTTACCCCTTCGGAGATTACGTCTTCCGTTTTATAGGGGCTAGCCCCGAAAACGAGAAGAAATAAGTCTCGAGCAGCCTTGACGTCAGATACCGCAATTCCAATATGTTCTAATTTCATGAGGGCTCAAGACCTGATATGACAATGGAATTCAACATTCACAGAGTTTAGGGATGCAGTCATCGTTCGTCAACAGTACCTTTCACTATTCCGTTCAAATTTGGAATAAACGCCGACAAACCATGCATGTGCATCCTACAGAGACTGACTATCAAAGGCCCGTGATGCTGGCCAGCTTGATGATTTCATTTTTGATGTTAGGGGGGAAGCTATATGCATATTTTATTACTGGTTCCTCGGCAATCCTCTCTGACGCTCTAGAATCGGTAATTCACTTAGCAGCTACCGGATTCGCCGCCTTCAGTTTGTGGTACTCGACCCAACCTCCCGACGAAAAACACCCATACGGCCACGGAAAAATAGCTTATTTCTCATCCGGGTTTGAAGGGGGATTGATCTTGATTGCAGCATTGGCCATTATATACAGTGCGGTTGCGAGTTTAATCCGAGGTCCAGAGATTCACAGCATTGGCGCAGGCTTGTGGATTACTGCTGCACTTGCCGTAGTGAACCTTTTCCTTGGTTGGGCACTTGTTCACACGGGTAAAAAACACAATAGTTTTATTCTCATAGCAAACGGGTATCATGTCTTTACCGATATGTGGACCAGTTTTGGGGTCATTGTCGGACTTTTTCTTGTTTGGTTGACTGGCAAGGTTTGGCTAGATCCGGTTCTCGCCATTTTCCTTGGACTGAATATCTTATGGACTTCTAAGTCGTTGATTAAAAACGCCGTTTCGGGGTTGATGGAGGCTGCGAACCCAGAAGAAACCGCTCAGATCATAGCTCTATTGAACGATGCAGTTGAAACTGGGGTCATACGAGGTTACCATCAGCTTCGTCATCGCCGGATTAGCAATCAGGTTTACATCGAATATCATATGACTTTTCCTATCGAGGATAGCATTCAACGTGCTCATGACAAAAGCCACGGTGTTGAAGATGCCATTCATCAGCTTTTTATTGGCGATTCGGTGATTGTTACGGCCCACTTGGAACCTGATTTGCATTCTGAAGCGCACAAAAACCGATTCCCCGAGCCATCAACTGACCCTCTGCTTGGGGATAAAGGATGAAAAAGCCCCACATCGTAGTAGTCGGAGGGGTAGCATCTGGTCCAGCGGCAATTGCTGAAGCCCGCCGAACCGATCCCGATGCCGTTATCACATTACTCGAAAAGGGACCGGATATTTCGTATTCAGCGTGCGAAATGCCGTTTTTGATCTCAGGACTAATTGATCGTGTCGAGCGTCTCGTTAGGCATACCCCGGAAGCATTCGCGGCCAAGTTTAACACAGACGTCCGAATTTATTCAGAGGTGGAATCAATTGATGTTACGGCGAGGAAAATTTCTGTTCGGAGCCTGAAAACGCAAACACGTTTCACGCTTAACTATGACCGCTTGATATTGGCAACAGGAGCTAAAGCGATTATTCCATCTTCGTTGGAGGCCTCCACTAAAGATGTTTTCGTGTTGCGCTCTTTAGACCATGTGCGCTCGATTTCTGAAGTTATCAAACGCCGGGAAATTAGACATGCTGTTGTGGTTGGCGCCGGTTATGTAGGACTTGATGCAGCCTGGGCTTTAAATGCCCGGGGGATTAGGGTGACGATCTTGTCACCCTCTGGAATATTGTCTTCCGCTTTGGATGCACCCTTAGGCCAGATCGTGAAAGCGCATCTTCAAGACGCAGGGATTCAGTTAAGGAAGGAACGGGCTTCAGGTATCGAAAAAGCAGGGGACGGTCGGATCATTGCCGTTTTAACGCAAGAAGGAGAAAAAATAGGTTGTGATTTTGTGTTGATAGCCGCTGGAACGGTCCCGCAAACCGAATTAGGGGTGAATGCTGGGTTGAAGTTGGGCTCGTTTGGTGGAATTTTAGTGGACGACCAAATGCGAACATCAGCCCAGGGCATTTGGGCCTGCGGAGACTGTACCGAAAGAAATGAATTGATATTTAATGCCTCCATAAGGGCTCCTCTATCTCTCAATGCGTTTCGTTCTGGCCGCGTTGCGGGACGCAACGCGGCCAGAGGTGGACATGGACGGGCCTCGGTGATATCGCCACTTGTACATGCGGCAGCAATCGGACTAGGCAATTTGGAAATAGCTCACACTGGTTGGAATCAATCTGAGTCCTTGAAACTTGGAAAGGATGTGGTTACTGCCTCGATTCAGAGCCGAACGGCTTCTGCGATGGCTGCAAATAGTCCCGTTCATATTACGCTTGTTGCAGAACGGAGCTCACGTCGTATTGTGGGCGGTCAAATTGTTGGGGGACCCACATCAGCTTCGCGGGTAAACGTCTTGACAGCCGTGCTTCGTGCAAAAGGAACCGTCGAAGATTTATATAACATTGACTATGTCTACGCTCCTGCGTTGGCACCTGCGCACGATCCATTATTTGTAGCTGCTCGGATGCTACAAAAATCGTTTTAATTGTTTTCACAGGGCCAAAATGCTCTCAATCATAGATAATAGTGTCCAATTCGAAAAATAGTGATAAACGTCCTCCATCTTCTACTTCAGCGCGGGTTGAAGCAGCCAGGCAATTGGAGCAAAATGAAGATCGAGGATCATTTGTGGGTCTTTCAAGAAAAGACAGTGACATGGACCCGGGAAGAGAGCGTCAGGTGCGGGATTTGGTGGCGGGCGTCACACGTTGGCACAGATATTTGGACTTCTTGATTGACAGCTTTTACAAATCGAAGAGCGGCAACCTTGAAAAAGCATTGAGGACGGTTTTGCGAATCGGGCTTTATGAGCTTCTTTTCACTGAAACTCCCGATCACGCGGCCATTCACGAGGCTGTTGAAGCCGCCAAAGTCCATGTTCGGATTGGTGCCGCAGGATTAACCAACGGTCTTTTACGCTCCGTTTTGCGTAAAAGAGATACGCTCCCTAAACCGGTATCCGAACAAAAATCTACTCAGCTAGGAATCGAGCACTCTCACCCCGACTGGATGGTCAAGCGATGGCTCGAGGATTTCGGAGAGCCCGACACCATTCGGCTGATGATTCATAACAACGAACGCCCGACGTATGGTATTCACATCGTGAGCCGAGAAGCCGAGGTGATGGATGTTCTAGCTGAAGCAGGTGTTGAAATCAATGCATCGGAGTTTATTCCTGGGTTTTGGCGCATCAGAAGTGTGCAACCTCTTTTAAGGGGTGGCTTTTTGAAGGACGGCTCGGTTCGAGTCCAAGATGAAGCGGCTGCTATGGTTGTCCAAGTCGTTGCGCCACAAGCAGATGACCGCATTTTGGATATGTGTGCAGCCCCAGGAGGCAAGTCGTTGCTTATGGCCATGATCATGGATGGAAAGGGAGAGGTAGTCGCGTCCGATATACACAAACGGAGGCTGAATTTATTACGAGGATCTGCTCTCGATCAGGGGTTAGAAAATATTACGTTGGATGCCCGTGATGGCTTAAACCCTCCTCCTAGCTGGATCAATGGCTTTGACAAAGTGCTCTTGGACGCCCCTTGTACTGGGTTTGGTGTCTTATCCAAAAAGGCAGATATGAGGTGGAATCGAAAGGAATCGGACTTCGAAGACCTGACCGCGCTACAACGTACTCTTTTGGACTCGGCGGCACGATGTGTTCGGCCTGGCGGCGTTTTAGTGTACAGTACGTGCACTATCGATATCGAGGAAAACCATGCCCAGATATCGAACTTTCTCTTTCGGAATCCGTGTTTTTCCTTGGATCAGCTCCCTCTAGGATTTCCAGCGATATTGCAAAATGAGGATGGGTACTTCGAGAGTCTGCCGTTTAATACGGGCATGGATGGTGCTTTTGCAGCAAGACTTAGAAAAACTATCGATCCCTGCGAGCCAATCATTGATCCTGTTGAACCAATCTCGATGCCCATCGAAACTTGAGCGGTAAATGAGCATTTGGATCTAACATCGATCTAACGCCTCAAACATGAGATTTTTTCGCCTTTTCGTTTTTTTTATTCTAAGCTATTGGGCGATTCATGCGACCGATGCAGCTGCTCAGCGGGTTGCAAAGTATGGCGCAGACTTTTTAGCTGGTGGGGTAGGGGCACGGGCCCTTGCCATGGGAGGTGCGTATATATCCGTAGCTGAGGATGTATATGCTGGTTATTGGAATCCCGCTGGTCTCAGCTCAGTTTCCCAAATGGAAGCATCCTACATGCACGCTGAACGATTTTCAGGGGTCGTATCGTTTGATTATGCCGGATTCGCTATGCCATTTTCCGAACGTTCAGTCTTTGGCATTACCCTCATTCGAAGCGGCGTCAACGACATTAAAAATACGCTAGATGCTTGGGATTCAGAGCGGAACCAACCAAAATCAAATCCTGAAGACTTTATCACCACTTTTTCTGCAGCCGACTACGCGATTATGTTTTCGTACGGAAAACAACTGAATGAACGCTGGTCAGTTGGGGCGACCTCCAAGATTATTCACCGCTCCATTGGCGACTTTGCTACCGCGTGGGGTTACTCCATGGACTTTGGAGTGCAGCTTGAAGCCGAAACGTGGCGAGCGGGAGCCACACTTCAAGACGCGACAACGATGCTTCAATCTTGGAGTGTTAATGCAGGATCGCTATCCAACATTCGTGATGTTTTTGGTGACGATTTACCAGAGGGCGGGACTGAATTGGTATTGCCTGTGTTACGACTTGGTTTCGCCAAAGAGATTCCCCTGTCATTTGGTGGACTTTTGGTTGCTTTGGATACCGATCTGGCATTTGATAATTATGTGTCCAATGCTTTTTCCATCGGCAAAACTTCAATTTATCCGCGGCTAGGTATGGAGCTCAATTATGATATGAAGCTGTTTCTTCGAGGCGGTTTTAATCGAATTCAACAGTTGAAGGACTCGGGATTGGATCTCACTCCTTCGATAGGCGCCGGATTCCTTCTGGGATCTGCGGCCGTCGACTACGGATTTGGCGATTTCGCGGGTATCGTATCTGACCTAGGGTATTCGCATCGTGTCTCGATCAAATACGGATTTGGACAAGACGATTGATGTCTACTTCAACTGAATCCAGCGTTTCCCTCATAATTCCTCTGTTTAATGAGGAAGAGATGCTGCCGCTTCTGATAAGTGAATTGGAAGTATTCAAAGGCAAGCGTTCGGAGATGATTGGGGTAATCTTTGTGGACGATGGCAGTACGGATAAGACTGCTTCGGAAGTATTTCGATTGACAAAAGGCATTCCGGGATATCAAGTGATTCGTTTTTCCCGCAATTTTGGTCACCAAATGGCCATTTCAGCGGGCATTAAGCGATGCCAGACGGACGCCGCGATCATTTTGGATGCGGACCTGCAAGACCCATTGGATATCGCTGGAAAAATGATTGACACGTGGAAGAAGGGTTATGAAGTGGTGTATGGAGTCCGAAGTGTTCGCTCAGAAGTGTCCGTGGCCGAACGTCTAACGGCTCACTGGTTTTATCGATTGTTTAGGAGTCTTTCCGAAATAAATGCTCCAGTAGACACCGGAGATTTTCGATTGATTTCCCGCCCGGTAATAGAAGCTTTCAACACGTTTGAAGAGCAACAGCCCTATGTTCGGGGCCTCATCGCGTGGCTAGGATTTAGCCAGACGGGGATAGAATACGAGCGTCCAGGTAGAGCGGCGGGAAAGACCAAGTACCCATTTCGTCGAAGGCTCCAACTGGCCATCGATGGATTGACTTCGTTTTCGGCCAAGCCGCTGAAATTGGCTGTCAATTTAGGAGTACTGATTGCGACGGGATCAATCATTGGGTTGTTCTGGGTACTCATCACCAAATACGTGCTAGGGACTGCAATTACAGGATGGGCATCGCTCATTTTTGCTGCCTTCTTTTTTGGAGGGATACAATTATTCTTTCTCGGAATTGTTGGTACGTATGTTGCCAGGGTATATGATGAGGTGAAACGACGCCCACGCTTCGTCATAAAAGAAATATGGGATTCTGGGAATAAATCGGCTTCTGGTGGGAGCAATCCAGTAAATCAACGGTTGAACGATCCAAACTAGGTAGCAATATGAAACGGGAAGATTGGACAGGCATGTCGGTAAGTCTGGGCGTTCACGTGCTCATTATTCTACTGTTGTCTCTAATGACCACTGCTGCAACTGAGAATCAACCGTTTGGGTTTTTAGAAGTTGAATTTGGTCCAATTTCGGGAGGTCGACCTGTGCAGCAGGCTCCTAAGACCGAGCAAGAGGTCCCTGAAAAATTTGAAGAAGTCGAAGAAACGGTAAAGCAGGCTGCAGTCGCTCCTCCAGAAGTAGTAAAACCAGTTGAATTGCCGAAACAAGTCGCAGAGGTTGTCAGCGAAGATATTGTTGAGACACCCAAAGCAGAAGTTATTACTCCCGAGAAAAGTAAAACGGAAGTAAAAGAAGAGGCTCCAGTGCCAGTTCCTGAAAAGGAAATTGTTAAGCCGCTGGGTAGCGGTTCGATTAAAGCCTCGGAGGGTAAAGCTTCTGGGGACGAAGGGGAGTCAGATGAGGCAACCAAGTCCGCGCCCTATCAAATTGAAGGCTTAAATCGTGCGCCCCTTAACACGCCGATCCCGGCTTATACGGTGCAGGTAGATGCAACTATTCAATTTAGAATTGTAGTCAATCCTCAAGGGCGCATAATTCAACGTATTCCTGTTAGAAAAGGAGATCCCACTCTGGAAAGAGCCGTCATGGAGGTTCTTGATCGTTGGCAATTTAATCCACTTCCAGCCGACGCACCCCAGGAGAATCAGTCGGGCACCATCTCATTTAAGTTCAGTCGGCGATAGGCATTCGGCCCAGCTTTCACAAAGTTCGGATTTGGCGAATGCGATCTGCGATTTGAAGACCGCCCCAAACTTTTGGAAATCTACTTTGCACATTGAGCGACGTATCGGATGCAGACCCTAAGCCCAGAGATTGCCCCCCGCATCGAACGATCATCGTTCTAGTTGACGGATAAGGTGTTTGAGACGTAAGAACGGGGACTGTCTTCCTGTCCCAGTAATCTAGAGCCCGTTCCGGTTCGATTTCAGCCCAGGCACCGCGTGCAAGATGACCGATTTTTAATGCAAGGGCGGTCGAAAATTTAGGATATTGTGACTTAAGATTGAGTCCGGTCATGCCAATGGTTTGGATTTTAAGTCCTTCAGGTGGTTCACATTCTTGCCCCATTAGTCGATCATATTTATTCGAAAAGGCGATGCTTCTCCATGGGGATAGGTCGCTTTCTGAGAAATCATGAGCCAACCACGGCCACTCTGAGGTTAAAATGGGCTCCGTTTTGATCTTAGGAGCATCTTTAGAAACGTCATCATCACGTTGGCATCGGCGCAGAATGGCAAGAAAAAAACCGCCCGTGTCGTTCAAATGAGGCCAGATCCTTGCACATTTGGACAACGAATCGTCTAGGTGCTCACCATTCCAATTGGTAAGCCCAGGGCTGAAATGAAATCCAGGAATCTGGACTTGAACTAATTCGCATTCGAATCCACTTGGTGCCCGCTTAAGCACATCGTTTACTACACATTCGTTTTCTTCCGGCGCATACGTGCATGTTGAATAAACTACACAGCCTCCAGGACGGACACATCGCACGGCGCGTTCCAAGATTTCAATTTGATTGCGAACAAGCCTGGTTCTCTCATTTTGATTGTTTTTAAGCAGAATTCCAGGATATTTTCGCGAGGTGCCTTCGCACGAGCAGGGGACGTCCGCTAGTACAGAGTCAAACAATCGGTGTGGAATAGGAAATTGTCTTGCGTCATAGGTAGTGGTAACAACGTTAGCCAACCCCATCCGATCAATTACTCCGTGTAAAACGCCTAAGCGAGCTTTTGATATATCGTTGGCAACGAGGGTTCCGGATTCACCGAGTCTGGTTGATATTTGTGCCGTCTTGTTGCCCGGAGCGGCGCACAGATCAAGGATGCGCTGTCCTGGCTGTATATCCATCAGGTGGACAGACGTCATAGCTGATTCCTCTTGGATGGCAATTGCGCCCGTCAAAAAGTCCATGAGGAATCGTTCATTAAGCATATCAGCACACTTAAAACCGTTCGAATCCCAATTCAAGGTGGTACGATCAGGTGCCGTCCCAATCAAGGGAGACACGGCCTTTTTAGACGGATTGTACCATCCAGTGACCGATAATGGACGCGCACAGGATTCGAAAAAAGCCTGAGGTTCGGATACTAGGGACCCATATCGCGAGATGGAATCGGGAGGGAAATTCACGGATAGTGACCATCGTGTTTGGAAAAACGAACCGATACCCCAAGACGAACCGCCATTTGTTCATCCACACCTGAAGGGTGTTTTACGATGTGTCGGTTTAATAGGTTAATTACGGAAAAACTAAGGCTGATGTTGTCATTCCATAACTCTTTGGACAACGTGCCATCGAGTTGCACAAACCCAGGGACTCGACTGCTTTCAAGCGAGGGGTATTCTGGCCACAAGGACCGATTTTCAATTCGCAGAGAGGCAAATAAATGCAGTCTAGGGGTTGGGTTGACCAATAGTGTACTCCTAAGCCGATGCGGGGATAATCCGGAAAAGTTTTTCCAAAAAAGGAGATCGCCATCCGCGATAAGCCGAATGTATTGATATGAGATCTCTAGTCGCGCAAGGTCCGATTTGTAGGTAAAACCAACCGTCGGGCTGGCCACCGTCCCTTGGTGCCCAATCTTATAGTCGGATTCGGATCGAAACCCTAAATCGGGTCCTTTATTGATAAAATTTCGATCCGGGATGGTTAGGCCAGAGAGGCGACGAGCTCGCAAGTCGATCCAGAACAACAGGTTACGACCTACAACTGATGAACTAGAAAGACTAACTTCAATGGTTTCTGCTCTTGAATCGTATACCGGCACAACAAAGTTTGGCGCCCACTGGCCAAAGGTTGCTCCAGATTCGATCAGGTCAAGGGTTGTCCAAACATCTTCCACAATATCACTTCGAACGGTTAATCCCAATCTTAGCCATCCTGAGCTAGGTTTTTCGTGCGCCAATTCGGTACCTACCAAGTAGGACATTTGGGTCAGGTCGGATATCTGGGCAGATGGCGCAGAGACGCTTCCTAGGATTTTCAAATGGCTCTTGGTTGTCAGCCCCAAATTCATTTCAGACCGTGCGTGTACAATGCTCAGACTACGTAACTGGCCTCCGTTTAATTGACTTAACTTACTTTTTCGGCCGCCTCCAGCCCAAACAGCAGAAAACGTTGGAGTTGCATATTGAAGTTGAAATTCAGCCCGATAATCCTCAATTGATAACTTATCGGGGAGATCGATCTGAGCCTTCAAATTTTGCGTTTCCCATGTCCCCAGATCCCCAGAAACCCCAATTTTCCATTTTTTGCTTAGAGCATAAGTGGAATTCCCGTGTAGCCAGACTCGCTCCTCTTTCAAGGGCCACTCCAAGCCAGCCAATTCGTCAAATAGAAAATTGTTTTTGACGGTTTGTCCACCCCATAACTCCAGGGAGTGTTTCTCGGAAGCATGCGAAATCCTTACACTTTGGGTAACATGCGATATGACCGGTTTTACCTCTCCGGCAAAAATGCTCCAAACTCGTCCTTCAACGCGGGCGTCGGTCATATGAAATGCATCAGAATCTAGTCCTGCTTGTACGTACCAGGTTGGACTACCCCAGGACAATCGAAGCCCAGCAGTGGGCCCACTTCGATCAACGTTTTTTGCTGCCGGATTGGAATAAATGGACGGTCCGGGGTCTCCCGTTTCGTTCGTAAGTCCAACCGAACCGCGGACCGAAAATCCTTGTGGTTTTAGCGTGCTTATCCTGAGTACGCCATCGGCCATTCTGCCGTCCGGTAACATCGTCCATCCAGGCTGAAACGAAAGGAGGGCAATGTCCCGAGGTCCAATGGGAATAAGCTCATACTCTGTACGGTCCATAAATTGAGAACTGAAAGGAAGACCGTCGACTACCACAGCCGGTCCTAGCGAGTGAGCTCCACCGAGGCCCTGTCCAGCCAATCTTGTTGTGTAGCGGTCAGTGGACCAAAATCGCAAAGGCTCGAGAGTCTGAAGTAATTCGGTAAATCGAACCGTGCCGCGCTGTGCCAAGTCCGCTCCCGTCCAACTCATGCTTTGTCTGCCTGAGCTCACTTGAACGCATAACACAAGGAAGAGAATGATTGGGACCTGCTTCATTTGAGTATTCCACGTAGCCAACCTGGTGCGCCCACGGTGACGGAAAGACCAGCTGAAACTTGGACGAAATCGATCCTGGGTACAGTAAACACTTTGGATGCGTTGACTTCGATAAACCCTTCTATTTTGCGAAAGAACGTGCGTCTAAGACCGATAAATGGAGAGACCACAAATTCGCTTTCATTTCGCTCCCCGGAAACCTCTTGGCTGTCAAAAGCCATAAAATAATTCCCGAAACGAACGCCAGTTGCCGCTTTTACGGCATTTTTCGGAGAGGAAGAAATAGACCAACCTGCGAAAATTAAAGCCGACATAAAATTTGGAACCGAAGCGTCCTTGGCATTCCAAGGAACGATGGAAATGCCCAGCTCAACATCCCCAACATAAAACGGAGTCGCAGCAACAAGTCGCCCCCCGTATCCGGCTTTCCAAGAATCAACGTGCGCTGCGTAGAGAGAGGTTTCCGGACCTGCACTTAGGCGGATAGATCCAAAGACGTCTTTAACCTCCTGCGCAGACGTCGCCTGTAGACAGAATCCCCAAAATATGAAACTAACAGTAATTTTAATCCAACTCACTAAAAAGCTCCGTCCCAAATAAATCGGTAACTGATGGATACGCCTCCGGAAAAATGCGCTCCAGAGGCTCCATTGATATGATTAGTATTGTTTGTAAGATTCACTCCTCCAGTAGCCTCCATATCAATTAATTGACTAAGCACAACTTGGAAAGAAACGGAGGGGCGAATCGTGCGCTCAACCACACCGGAAAACAAGGCAGGAGGCCCGTCATGCGCAGGAAAAGGTTGATGAAAGTCACCTTCCCCTTGAAAGAGCACGTCCAATCGAGGCATAATAGTCGTGCCCGAGCCAATGAAAACGGTTGCTGAGGCAAAAGCGGAGACAAAATCAGAATACTGGGTACCAATTCCTCGTTGCAGGTAAAGATATTTTCCTTCAGGCTGGTCTGCGTTGAATGTTCGGGCTGTCACAACGGTTGCGCCCGCAGAGACGTCAAGATGAGAAAACATATTTGCTCGATAAACAAACAGAGTTGCCGCCAAAGACGCTGGCTCCTTCCCATTTAATAAATCAAAGTCGTCAATTGCCACTTGCCCTTGAATCAGGAGGGAGGGACGATTTATTTGAAAAAATGCGCCCAGCAATCCGTTGTTCTCCTCGTTTTTCGGCTTTTCATCGACGGATAAAATGGCCAATTGAAGTGGATTGATAAATTTTAAAGAGACGCCACTATTGGCGCCTGAGTACAAAATTGAATGCATTAACCCGATGCTCCAAGACCCGGGTTTTGCTATCGTTAATTTGTGCACGGCAAGATATCGTCGCTCGCTTCCAGACGATACAGAATCGTCGCCGGCAGTGCCGGTAAAACGGCCATCACCCGTTATACTGTCCAGTTCTGACAGATTAGTGCTCAAATTCAAGCGATTCGTCCCGACTCGGAAAGCCAGATGGTCCATGGGCCGCGGATTGTCGCTCAATAGAAAACCAGGTTGAGAATATCCACCCCAATGTCTTCGAACTCGGCCTACCATGATGTTCGCATATTTCCCGGAGTATGATATGTAGGCATTTTCCGGCCGAATAGCCCATCGATGAGCGGTATCAAGGCCTTCCGGATCTCGATCATAATATCGATCATGGCGCCATCCCCAAGCAGCGGTGAAGTTTCCCGCTGTAAACCAAGATTCGAATCCTAGTAAACTGTAAATCACATTAGACGGGTTGCTTTCGCTTCGAAGAAAGTTTGATGCTTCTTGATTTGCAACAGAAACGCCCGGCCTAAGCCGAATCCCGAAGTGTCTGGAGGTCAACGAAGAGTCAGAAAACAAGCGTCGTTGCAGTCTGGGTAGTACGCCACCAAGCTCGGTTGAAGCGTCTTGCAGCCCAAGGCGAAAGGCTGATTCCGAAATGGGGAACGATCCGGCATCCAGGCTTGAAAGATACCCACGAGCCAAAAGGGCGTTGTAATACCAAAGGGCTGGATCATCCATGGGTAAAATCGGCCCTCGTTCCTGGGCCCAAATTGTTTGATTAAACCCAGTAGACACTACAACAAGTAGAAAAATTGTGCGAGCCAGCATAGCGTAGAAGGTAGATCTTTGAGTTAGAACACAAATTAGGTGAACAATGGGAGATTGTCAGGGTTTGTTGGCGAGTTGCGAACCGAAAACGTAGAATCTACTTTTTGGGTCTACCCGGCTCCTGGTCAAATGGGCGCCTAGTCAAATGGGCTCCTAGTCAAATGTGACATGTAACCGACACACGCTGCATCGTGAATCGAAAAACTGAATTAATATTTTTAGTGGCGATGGACGCCGTGGCGTTTGCATGGGCGAACATGGTTTGGTATTGGGCTAGATTTGAATGGAACTGGTTTAGTACCCCCATTTTTTCGCCAGACCCTACCTACCTCGGCGCAATGGTGGTCGTTTTATCACTTTTCTGGCTGCTTGTGTTTCTGTTTTTTGGATTATATCGTGAACGGTATGCGGCTTCCCGATTTGATGAGCTGGTAACGATTGGGAAAGTGGTAACCATTGGCATTTTGGTCCTTTTCTTTGTCTTTTTCGTAAATAACCTTGACCCACATTCGGCTCAGTTAAATCTGATCGCCTACTGGGCAGCCATGATTGTAATGGTTTCGGCTGGCCGAATAATTGTCCGGTCCGTTCAAAAAATATTAATATTAAAGGGGAAAGGACTTCATCGAGCATTAATCGTCGGGTGGTCAGACGCCTTAGAACTCCTTTACGAAGAAGTAGCACGCTATCCTGAAGCGGGCCTCGACATTGTTGGGGCCATTCGTTTATCCCGGGAAAACGGTTCGAGTCATCCGGAAGCTGTAACCACTTCAACTGGATTGTTAACTGCTAAGCAGTTTGAAATGGAGGATCTTCCCAATCTGATTGACGATTTGGAAATTCAAGATGTTCTCATCGCCCTAGGGCCCAACGATGGAGCATCACTGTTAGAAGTGTTGCGATTGTGTGATGGAAAACCAGTTAAATTAAAGCTAGTCCCTGATTTTTACTCGATCATCGGCGGGATGGCCCGGACTGAACACATGTACGGTTTGCCTTTAATTGAGGTGCTACCTGAGCCGATGCAAGCGTGGGAGCAAAGTCTCAAGCGTATTTTTGATTTTACCTTCGCAGTGGTCGTGTTGATAGTTGGGCTCCCGTTGTGGCTTTTGGTTGGATTGATGGTGAGGTTAACTAGTTCTGGCCCTTCGATTTATCGCCAAACCAGGATTGGCCAGAACGGTCGACCATTTAGCATGCTAAAATTCAGAACGATGTTAAACAACGCCGAGGCAGACACGGGCCCAGTTTGGGCCACAGCAGGAGATCCTCGTTATACTAAACTGGGAAGATGGCTCCGCAAAATGAGGCTCGATGAAGTCCCACAGTTTTGGAATGTGCTCAAAGGAGAAATGAGTCTTGTAGGCCCCAGGCCAGAGCGCCCATTTTTTGTTGAAAAACTAACCAAAGAGATCCCATTGTATTCGCGACGTCATCGAGTAAAACCAGGAATCACGGGATGGGCCCAGGTTAAATGGAAATATGATTCGGATTTAAAAGACGTTCAGCAGAAGGTCAAATACGATCTGTTTTATATCGAAAACATGAGCTTTCGAAAAGATCTTCAAATCTTGTTCAGAACAGTGTACACAGCCCTGCGCGGGAGTGGTTGGTAATAGTCTCCTTGCCGTATATTTGGGTCTTTGAAACGCCCTTTTTGTTAGCCTTTAAGGCTCTTTATGCCGATAAATACACCCAGTCAATTTGAACATTTGTACCGAGCTCTATTGCTCCCTCGAGTAATAGAGGATAAGATGCTTCGCCTTATTCGGCAGGGGAGAATATCCAAATGGTTTAGTGGGTATGGTCAGGAAGCCATTGCTGTCGGAACGGCATATGCTTTAAAAAAGGATGACTATATCCTTCCTATGCACAGGAATTTGGGAGTTTGGACAACTCGAGGATTGCCTTTAGAACGATTGTTTTGCCAATTGATGGGAAAGGAAGGCGGTTATACAAAAGGCAGAGACCGCACGTTTCATTTTGGCATTTTGGAAAAGAACATCGTAGGGATGATTTCTCAGTTGGCGGCCATGCTTCCAGTTGCCGATGGACTTGGACTGGCAGCTCAATTGGACGGTGAAGACCGAGTGGCATTGGCCTTTGTGGGTGAGGGGGCAACCCGCGAGGGGGATTTTCACGAGGCCTTAAATTTGGCTTCGGTTTGGAAATTGCCGGTTTTGTTTGTTGTTGAAAACAATGGTTACGGACTATCGACCCCAACGCCAGACGTTATTCCCGCAGAAAATATTGCCGACTCAGGAATTGGATACGGAATGGATTCCGTGATTGTCGACGGAAACGACATCATGGCAGTAATTGAGGCCGTTTCCGTGGCTCGAGCTAGGGCTTCAAAAGGAGAGGGACCCACTCTGTTAGAGATGAAAACTTTTCGAATCAGAGGGCATGAAGAAGCATCAGGTACCAAATATGTACCTCAAGAGCTTCTAGATAAATGGGCGAAATTGGATCCTGTTGAACGTTTTGAAAGCTTAGCTAAGAAAAAACTTCCAGCAAAAAAACAGGCGGAAATAAGGAAGGAATTAGTTGAGGAGGTGAACCGTGTGGCGGAATGGGCCTTGACTCAACCTGAAGCGACAAGCACAGCAGAACTGGAATTGGCCGATGTATTCGCAAGCCCAAAGAATAACAACGCTGCGACGGCTGTGCTTCCGTCCTCAGAAGCTAAAGAAATGAGGTTTATCGATGCCATCTCGGATGGGCTTCGCTTGGGGATGCGCGAAAATTCGAAATCGGTAATTTTTGGACAGGATATTGCCGAATATGGGGGAGTATTTAAGGTCACCCAAGATTTCGTACAAGAATTTGGAACTGACAGGATTCGCAACACGCCCATTATCGAAAGCGGAGCTATTGGAGCGGCTATGGGGCTCGCTCTTGCCGGCTACCAGCCTATAGTTGAGATACAGTATTTTGACTTCATAACCTGTGGCTTCAATCAGATTGTAAATAACCTGGCTACTACATACTACAGATGGGGGGCACCAATAAACGTAACGATTAGGGCACCTTTTGGCGGCGGAATTGGTGCCGGGCCGTTTCACTCCCAGTCGATGGAGGCTTGGTTTTGTCACACTCCCGGTTTAAAGGTGGTCATTCCGTCCTCTCCCTACGATGCGAAAGGATTGTTGCTTTCCAGCCTCGATGACCCCAATCCCGTGCTCTATCTAGAACACAAAAAACTATATAGATCCCTCAAAGGAATGGTACCATCCGAGTCGTACCGGATCCCTTTGGGACAAGCGAATCGAGTAAGGAATGGGTCCGACCTTTCTATCATTACCTATGGGATTGGAGTTTCATGGGCGTTGGAAGAAGCGATCTACTGGGAGAATAGGGGTGTAGATATTGAAATTATCGACCTGCGTACACTCGTTCCTTGGGATAGGGAGGCCGTCATTGAGTCTGTAAAAAAGACAAATCGTGTGGTGATTCTCCATGAAGCTCCCAAAACCGCCGGATTTGGAGCAGAAATTTCTGCACAAATATCGGAATCTGTTTTTGAATTCCTTGAGGCTCCACCACTTAGATTGGGAGGTTTAGATATGCCCATTCCCTTTTCAAAACAAATCGAAAGCGAACTTTATTCCGCCCAGAGCAGATTACGGGAAGGAATCGAGAAGGTTATGGCCTATTAGGCTAGGTTAAAATTTACTTTGCAGAAGCCGTTAACTCGTAAATCTGCAGGATCAGGACCCGTCCAAATGTGTTCTCTTCCAGCCCGTTATCTAATCACTCATTATTATCGTATTCATGACAAGGAATTCCTTTTCCACCATTACTTGGGCTTTTCTGACACTTGCCTTTCTTACGGTTAGCGGATGCAATAACGAACCTGCATTTGAAGTAGAAAGTTATGTTGAGGGGACACTTTCCATACGGGCCGAAGTCGATTCTGGAGCGGACTTTTCTGGTTTCAGAGTATCTGTTCTAACTCGTATTGAAGGGGATGTCGACACACTGGGCACAGCCGTCACCACTGCTTCAGGAGCCTTTGCGATGAACGTTCGGGCCCATGTTTCGGGCGTGTTTCCCATGGTCGTTGAGCGCTCTGGAACGGTTCTTTCGGTAAACGATTTTGTTGTATCTAATGGCGATAGCGCCCGAGTAAACGGATCGTATCCGTTAAATCCGAGTGGATTACGTATTATTTCGTCAGAAAATGTAGCGTGGTCTGCTTATCGAAACGCAAAAGCGGGTCATAATCAACAAATGCTTGAAATGCTTCGATCTGAAGCTTACGTCCCCGAAGATATTGGACGAATCACGGCTCAGACAAGCACGGTCTTGTGGAGCATTCCGGCTGCATATCCGTCAACTATAGGCGGCGAGCTGGCCATGGCCGAATCAATTGTGATGATGGAGGGATGGAATGATTCTACGGTAGCCCAGCGTTTGCCTCTCCTTAGTTTAAAAAACAATAGTTTGGTTGAGGTTGTTAGTGCGGCAAGACGTTCAATCGCTCGATTAGCAGGACAGGACTCGGCTCTTGCCATGCTCGATTATTACCTCGCCGTGTCGCCCGAAGAGAGGCATCCTGGAATCATGGCGGAAAAAATTATTGCTTATGCCGATAGTTTTCAGAATTCTTTAGCTGTCCAAACGGCCACATTGCTTAAAAAGCGGTATCCCACCTCTGAATGGTCAGCTTGGGCAGCCCGTGCTACGTACGAATTGGAAAATCTACAGCCGGGGATGAATGCGCCAGCATTTTCCGAAGTTAGTCGAAAGGGGGCCGACCTCAGCACGGCCGGATTTAAGGGTAAATTTTTGATTCTTGAGTTTTTTAACCCTTCCGAGCCTGTTTTTCAGAGAGAATTTGCCGATCGCGATAACATCGCTGCAGCACTAGACCCTCGCATGTTTATAACCATTTCCCTTTCTGTTGAACCAGATAGTGTGGTAAATGAAGCTCTATTTGATGGAGATTCGCACGCTGGATATTTTGTCTGGTTACCGATGGGTATGGATTCGAAAATTGTTAGCGATTTTAATGTTCAAATCTTGCCTACCCGGTATTTGATAGACCCATCAGGGCAAATCGTCAGAAAATATTCTGGACCGGGAATTGTGGCTCTTGAAGAAGATTTGGCTTCAATTGTTACCGGTTTAAATGGGATAACAAAAGTCCCAGTATTGAAAAAAATTAATTGAGGAAAGCTAAATGTTGGTAGCCGGTAATTGGAAAATGAATCTTGACCTAGCTGCTGCGCGGCAGTTAACGGCAGGGTTGGTATCGTCCATTGGGAAACCCGAAAAAACATTAGTCGCCATTTGCCCTCCTTTTGTCGATCTAGATGCGACCTACAGCATCTTACACGGTTCAGGCATTCGCATGGGCGCTCAAAACATGCACGAATCAGACTCCGGAGCATATACGGGTGAAGTGTCCGCGAGTATGCTGAGAGCCGTAGGATGCCACTATGTGATTCTGGGGCATAGCGAAAGGCGGGAATATTTCGGAGAAACCAACGAAATCGTATCTCGAAAAGCAATTCAAGCGCATCGACACAGATTGGTACCCATCGTTTGTGTAGGGGAGTCTCTTGCCCAACGAGATGCCGATCGCCAAAATGCAGTTGTGGAAGAACAAGTTAGGCAGAGCTTAGATGGCCTAACCGTGTCTCAAGGGAGTGAGCTCGTTTTGGCATATGAACCCGTTTGGGCAATCGGGACAGGCAGAACAGCATCGCCCGAACAAGTTGAATCGATGCACACTCACATTCGATCTTTGTTGGTTGAGCTGTTTGGTCAGAAGACGGGTTATGCGATTGACATTTTGTACGGCGGTAGCGTCAAGCCAGGAAACGCTTCCGAATTGTTTGCCCGCTCCAATGTAGATGGTGGTCTGATTGGGGGAGCGGCACTGAACGCAGAAGATTTTGCCTCAATAGTCAAAAGTGCAGAATTGGCGGCTTAGTCAATGCGCACGCCGCGCGCCGCGCCTAGTATGGCATTGGAAGCCTACGAACAGATCAGCACAAATTAGTTCAGTCCGAGTTCTTTGATCCCGTCGATTCAGATTTGCTGGAAGCTGGAGAATCGTTAGCTTTTGAAGCTTCGGCCTTGCTGGAGTCAGGTTTTGTGTCTGCCGTGGTTTTGGACTCACTTTTCGGTTTTGAGTCTGGATCACCGGGTTTTCGGACATAGTCGGTCTGGTAAAATCCACTTCCCTTGAAGACCAATCCAGCCCCAGAACGTATAATTCGCTTCACTTTTTGACCAGTCGTTGGGCATTCAGTAAGCGAAGGTGCCGTTATGCGCTGGACAGTTTCAAACGTGGTTCCGTCTTCTCGTTTGTATTCGTAAGTAGGCATTGGCGCTGGATAATTTCGATTCAAAACATTGGAGGTCTTGAAGCCATTGCTCTTCCCTCTGTTCCAAAAATAATCCAGGTGAATTACTTACGGGCTTTCGGCTACAGATTCCCCAACGGTGTGGGCAGTTTGCAAGGCAGAAAAAGCGATATTAGCGATTTCTGGCCTAATTGGTACGTGAGCAGAGTTATTTCTTGTAGGGTAGACACGATTTGTCAAGAGAATAACAAAAACGTCGGTGTCTGGATCTATCCAAAACGAGGTACCAGTAAACCCTGTATGACCAAAAGATCGAGGTCCAAATTTACTACCTGCCGAAGAATAACCGGTTGCACTTTTTGTATCCCAGCCCAATGCCCGAGTGTGATCTCCGAAGGGATTAACTTTCGTGGTGAACTTGCGGATGGTTTCGGGTTTTAAAAAATAATGATCCCCCATTTGACCGTCATTGGCCATCATCGCAGCAAACTTGGCCAAATCGTTCGCATTCGAAAACAGACCTGCGTGCCCTGCCGTTCCGCCGAGTACCCATGCGGTTTCATCGTGCACCTCACCCTGAAGCGTTCGAAAGCGATAATACGTGTCTTTTTCGGTAGGAACAGCATCGTTCACGATGCCTGATTTAACGGTCTTAAAGCCGGTGTGATGCATCATTAGCGGAATAAAAATATGGTCGCGGGTGTAGCTACTAAATTTTTCTCCTGTGATCCGTTCGATCATCCAGGCTAAAGTTATAGGGCCAAAATCTGAATAGGCGAACTTTGATCCTGGCTCATAACTCAAAGAATCGCCCAAAATGCGAGATCGGACCTCTTTGCCATCGTAAATACCCTTAGAGTAGAATGGAATAAAAGGGATTAGACCACCTGTGTGGGTGAGCAGGTCCCAAATGGTTACCGATCCTTTTCCCCCAACTCCGAATTCTGGCAAGTAGTCGGCAACTGGTCGATTGAGGTCAATTAACCCTTTTTCGTACAACTGCATGATTGCGGTCGTGGTAGCAATAACTTTGGTCAAAGATGCAAGATCGAAGACATCGTTTTCGTTCACATCTCGGCTACTTTCATATGTAAATTGTCCGAAATCTGTCCTTTTTACTATGTTGTTTCCTCTTCCTACGGCAACGGAAGCTGCCGGAAAGGCCCTATCGGTCACAGCGGCACCCAATATGGCGTCTAGCTTATGGAGCACCGTAGCGTCCATAGAAGATGACCCTGCAGATGAAAGCGAAGCAAAAGTTTGTGGAAGCTTCAGTCCGAATCCTCGAGGGTATTTATCGCTTAACTGGAGAGGCAATTGACCACTAGCGGCTGACATTCCAAATAAAACATCAGCGGTTGCTTTTATCATCGCCGTGGAGGCATCATACCCAATCAAATGCACAGAAACCGTTTCAGGAGTTTGGAGGGCGGCGTACGGAGAGGCATGGTCCAATACAATCGTGGAAACCTTTGAAGAAGCTAGTTCGGATAAAAATTTGATTCGGTTCCAGTTTCGTACTGGAGTAATTCCAATAAAATCAGCGAAAATAACCGTAGTCTTATTTTCTGCTTGTGAACCAATTCGGGTCATATAACGTGCCCAATTTGAAGCATCTAGCTTGATGTGAGCCACTGAATTGTGGCTTCCTGACTCCAATGCGGCGGCCAGCTGCCGTGCGGGATCCTGAGAACTATCTGAGTAGGCTCGGAAATCAGCGGAAATCAACAGAATAGAGCCGTTTTCTTCCAAAATGGGAAGGACGCCCTCGTTTTTTAATATGGTTACCGCATTTCTGCCAACAAACCAGGCCTCGTCCTGGGATTCTTTTGAAGTGACAATCTTTAAAATTGAATTCAGATCAGTAAACCGGACCCTTTTTTGAAGGCTGAGCTTGTCTTTGGCTCGCAAAATTCGAACAACAGAAGAATCTATACGTGATTCTGAGATCTGTCCGTCTTTAACTGCAGCTACTAGAGCAGCATGAGCAGCATTTGGATCTGGAGGCATGAGAAGTACATCGATACCAGCAATGACGGCTTGCACTGCGACTTCACCTGAGGTACCAAACGCAGTTACACCCGCCATATTTAAAGCGTCGGAAAAAATTATTCCTTCAAACCGAAGTGAATCCCGCAATAAGTCCGTCAAAAGCCGCCGAGAAAGGGTGGAGGGAAGCGGGTCGCTAAAAGAGTGCCCTTTTTCAACAATGTGGGCGCTCATTATACCGCCAATGGAATCATTGATTAGCACCCTAAATGGTTTAAGGTCCACGTCAAAAAAATTCGATTCAGATCGATTGGAGATTGGTAGGTTTGTGTGCGAATCTTCAAAGGTATCTCCATGACCAGGGAAATGTTTTGCGACGGGCATCAATCCCTGACTCTGAACCCCTTTTGCAAAGGCGTTTGCATAGAGAGCAACCGAATCGGGATTGTCTGACCACGCCCTAGTACCAATAACGGGATTTCGAGGATTGGTCAATACATCTGCCACGGGCGCAAACAATACTGAAATTCCCATTGTAGAGGCCTGCCGTGCTGTTTCGGATCCAATATTGTAGGCTAGCTGAGAACGTCCCGATGCCGCAATAGCCATCGCATTTGGAAAACGGGTCATGCCCTTCATGCGGTAACCAGCTCCCCATTCAGCATCGAGTGCTACTAGCTTAGGAATGTTCGATTGATTCTGAATCCATTCTATCCATGGAGCATATTCAAGTGGATCTCCTGCAAAAAGGACGATTCCACCTGCCCGACCACCCAACGTGTGTCTCAAAAAAGCATTTCTTTGGGTTTCACTTGAAATGTCAGCGGGACTATTCAAATCAACCATGATCATTTGGGCAACTTTGGATCCCAAATTCATGGTTGACAGGACAGAGTCTGCCCACGAAATACGAGGGGGGCGCAGCACGGTGGATTCCATTGGTTCGATGCATCCCCAAAGACCAATCACTAAAGAGGCGCCAACCGAACAAATCACTGCTTGCCTAAGCCAATTCCAGTTGTTCATAGAAAGCATATCCGAATTGTCCGTTAAGACGATGTTTTTGTCGTTATTTCAGTCAAAAAACTAAGCATTGGAGTGTACCTTCGCTTAGCATTGCTCACATTTCAGCGTGTAACCCGACCATTTACCGAGTGGCCCTCTCATAGATAGCTCTCGGAATTTAAACAGCATATGTCGACAGTAGAAGGTACGAAAAGCCAAACCCCCATTTTATTTGTTCTTTTTTTGGGTGTGTTAATGGCGGCGCTCGACATTGCAATCCTTGGGCCTGCAATTCCAGCCATCCGTGACGCCTTTAGTCTGGGTGAGCGTCAAGTTTCTTGGGTATTCTCAGTTTGGGTCTTGGCCAATCTTGTGAGTGTACCATTAATGTCTAAAATGGCCGATCGATACGGAAGGAAGGTGATTTATCTGTTTGATATCGCACTTTTCGCATTAGGTGGAGTTGTGGTAGCCTCGGCATCTGGTTTTGCCGTCCTTTTAATTGGGCGAGGTATGCAAGGGGCCGCAGCATCCGGCATTTTTCCGGTTGCGGGAGCCGTCATTGGAGATGCTTTCGCACCTGAAAAGCGAGGACGCGCGTTTGGAGTGCTGGGATCAGTTTTTGGCGTTGCGTTTATTATCGGCCCCATTTTGGCGGGAATGATGTTGACCATCGGCTGGCGGTGGCTTTACCTAGGTTTTTTTCCTATTGCGCTTTTTGTCATTGGGATAGGTTGGAAGATTTTGCCGGGAAAATATGTGCGCTCAGAAAAACCATTGGACCGCGTCGGACTCGTTTCTTTGGCGGGAATCTTGTTGGCCGCTTCGTATGCAATATCAGTATTGGATACGTCCCAATTGGGAGAGAGCCTAACAAGTTGGAGGGTAATTAACTCCATTCTGATCATTGCCATCCTGACTCCAATTCTCATTCGGTCCAGCCGAACGGCAGAAGATCCTGTTTTTCGATTTGAATTATTTCAGAACCGACAGGTCGCAATTGCACTACTAATTGCTGTCGGAGCCGGAATATGTGAAGCGGCCTTTATTTTCTTCCCAACGATAGCCGTGCTGGCCTACAACGTGACCATGTCCGAAGCATCTTTTATGCTTCTGCCGTTGATGTTGGCTGTGGCAATTGGATCGCCCCTCGCCGGGCGGCTGTTAGATAAAACTGGATCTAAACTGATTGTCTTGTTGAGTTTGACGCTACTTGGACTGGGAATGCTCGGGATTTCCACAAGCCCCGGTTCTGAGCCAGTGTTCTATTTGGCGTCAGTGTTTATTGGTCTGGGACTCGCTGGCCTACTTGGATCCGCGCTTAGTTACATTTTGATGCATGAAGCAAAGAAGGACGAAAGGGCTGTTTCACAGGGAGTAATCACCCTTTTTATATCCATCGGACAACTCATGTCCGCCGCTATGGTCGGTGCAATTGCTGCTTCTAGCGAATTTGAACTGGACGGGTATCGAACGGCTTTTTCCGTTATTGTCGTAATCACTTTTATTTTAACAGGCTCCGCATTCTTCCTGAAAAATAAGGCAGAAGAAAAAGTGACGGTCTTTGGTTCGAGCCAATAAGAAAGATGAATAGGGTTCAGTCGACACTTTGGCGCTTAGACTCCATCTAAATCAACTTCCTCAAACCAGCCAATTTACTTTTGGATTTCTGTGTTTTTACTGTCGACCACAAGGTGCACGATTCGGTCCGTAAGCCAGCCAGCGAGAACCAGCACGAAAAAATCGCGCATGGACTTCATAAGTACCTTCCGGACTAGAAACTGAACTGTCCGTGGAATGAGCGCTCCTAATAACAACGCGGCAAAAAATCCAGCAATGGATTTGGAGAAGGTGGTTTTAAGAAACGGAAGATCAGTTTTAGCAGTGTTCATGACTTAGATACATCGGTATATTTGACGGCAAGTTGGCCGCATGCGGCATCAATATCTTGACCTCTGCTTCTACGAACGGTAACCCGAACTCGATCCTGCACTAGTCTGGAAATGAATGAGTTCAGAGTTTCTTCACTCGATTTGTTAAATCCAAGACCTACCACTGGGTTATACATTATCAAATTAACCTTGCTAGGAGCACGTGATACAATTTTGGCGAGTTCTGCAGCGTCAGCTACGGCATCATTAAAACCTTCGAACATGCAATATTCGTAAGTAACCTTACGACCAGTGCTCTTTGTATAGTATTCAATAGACTCCATGAGCGCGCCGAGATCGGTCTTGGCCTTGCGGTTCACGGGCATGATGGAGGAACGTTTTGCATCAAAAGGGGAGTGAAGGGAAACCGCAAGGTTTACTTTATAGTCTTCCACTGCCAGATCTCGTATTCGTCCTGCAAGCCCAACCGTTGATATAGTAATGCGCCGTGCAGCCAACCCCATTCCATCTTCGGAAACGAGCTTTTCAACTGATCCTAAAACGGCATCATAGTTAAGCAACGGCTCTCCCATGCCCATGAAGACAATATTCGTGATGCGGTGACCGTATAATTCCAGGGATAAGTTATTGGCAGCCCGCACTTGATCGAAGATTTCACCGGCGGTCAAATTTTGTTGAAACCCCATCGTACCGGTGGCGCAAAAAGAGCAACCCATTGCGCATCCAACCTGAGAAGAAACGCATACGGTTAGTCGCCAAGGATTACCTTCCTCGTCAAAATCTGGAATTAAAACGGTTTCTACATATCGGCCAGAATCCAATTTGAATAACATTTTAGCCGTGCCGTCTGCCGAAGACTGAGTTTTACTCAGGGTAATCGTTTGCAAAGCAGCTTCGCTTTTCAACCGATTCCTCAAAGACTCCGGAAGATTGGACATTTCGTCAAATGTCCGTACACCTTGTTTCCATAACCAACGATAGATTTGATCAGATCGGAATCGCTTTTCAGTGATTTCAACCCAATCCTGTAAGTCGCTCCTGGAGAGGGACAAGAGGTCAATCTTTTGATTCATTTGAGTCGGGAAAAAGCCGAAGACTACGCCAGTAGTCTGTCTACGATGATGGCCAGTAAAAGGAGAGGAATGTACATGACCGAAGCTTTCAGTACTTCTCTAGCATGCAACACTGATCGAGACAGAAAAAACTTTAGGACTGGTACCATAAACCAACCACCTAGCAATAGTGCACCAACTAAATAGATCCAGCTGGAGAGTCCTAAAAACACAGGTAACACGGAAAATACAACCATTCCGATCGAGTAGGCTACCATTTGAAATGCAGTGGAAGCTCCATCCGGATCAGTTACGGTTAACATAACAAATCCGCCTTTTTCGTAATCTTTTTTATACATCCATGCCAAAGAATAAAAGTGTGGCATTTGCCAGCAAAGCAACACTCCAAATAGGGCCCACCCACCTGGATCAACGGAACCAGTTGCAGCGGTCCACCCCCCTAAAACGGGAAGAGCACCCGGCAAAGTGCCAACCAAAGTATTCCAGTTCGACTTTCTCTTCATCGGGGTATAAACAAAAATGTACAAGGCCACTGTTGCTGCAGCGAGTACTCCTGTAAGTGGATTGGTCAGAGGACACAAAAGCCCAACTCCAACAATGACAAGTGTTAGTCCAAACCACTTGGCCTTCTGAGGTGAAATTCGGCCCCCCGGTATGGGCCGATACGCCGTTCGTTTCATCAAGGCATCTAATTCCCACTCCAAGTAGTGATTAAGCGCACATCCGCCAGCTGAGGAGAGGGTAATCCCGATCAGTGTCCAAAGAAGTAACCAACCATCGATTCCATTTTCCGAAGCCAAAACAAAACCCGCCAACGAAGAGATCAGCACCAGAAAAGTGATTTCAGGTTTGGTCAAAGAAAACCAGTCTCTCCAAGAAACCGACGAGGAATCTTGAGTTATTGAGATCGTTTTTGTTTGATTTTCCGGCATGAATGTGATGATTTTCAGAAGGGTTAATCTGACGGCTAGGTCAAATTAAGCGAAAGGCTACTGTTTTCTTGTTCAAATTTGCGATATCGGACACATAACACTCCTGTAGCCACTGAGGAGGCAAACAGCAAAGCCCCGATAACCATGTGCGCTGAATTTGCAATTACTTGAACGTTGCTTGCCTTTACCGTTCCCGATTCATCCAATAAGACTAAATATGCGAATAAACCAAGAGAAACCTGAACGGCGAGGATTGAAAGCATCATATTTGAGAGCCTGATCAAACCTTTAAATTCGGATGGTACTGATCGAAGTCGGGTCCAATATATCACGATCATCGCTGTGGCAAAAAATGCCCACCCAAGGTGCAATCCAACAAAAAGAGGATCAATGCCGGTACCTGGATGGCGAAGAAGAGCCCCAAGGAATATCTGGATATATATGACTAAAGGAATTAGGACAAGTAATTTTTCAAAAGCCTGAAATACACTAGAAGCACGTTCGGACGCGGGCTTCGCAAACCATGATTTGGATGTAAAAATGATCATGGTAGCCAGAAGAGCAAAAAACAACTGTGCTACCATGGCATGGACAACGGCCAAATCAAGAGACACCAACCTTACCCTTAGGCCACCCAAAACGCCTTGAGCTATGACCAAAACCAAAGCTCCAAGGGCCAATTTTTTCATCCAGGACCGATCATCTGCTACCCACGTCCACACGGCCAAAGAAAGAGTAAGAATTCCGACAAGCGCCCCTAGCAGACGATGTCCGTGTTCAGCCAATACAGGTGTAATAGTCCACCAGTTGGGCCAAGGATTGAACGGATCGTACGAATTAAATGAAGAAGGCCAATCTGGAACCGCCATCCCGGCATTGATCGATGTAACAAAAGCACCCCAAGCAAGGAGGGCAATTGCAACGACAAAAGTGGCCCAAGTAAACCGGTTTCTTAATGTGCGTGATTCTCTCACTAGATTCCTCAAATCAGCCTGTAATGAGCCCCAAATGTACTCTTCAAAAATCGTCCGCGAGCTATATTCTTGTCAATTACGTGAGAAAATGCACTCGATTGAGGACTTGGCTTCTGAAAATGACTTTGGTAAACGCTTGATATGTTCGTAACTTATATTGCTAGGCAACATTTAGAAATAATTACGCTTTTTTGCGAGGAATTCCCGTTCCTCACCGCGTTTGCTCTCTTCTACTCTTGAACACTTCATCTACATCAAAATTTGCTCGCATGGTGGCAGTTATACTGCTGTCGAGTACGCTTACGGGCCTTTTTGCGCCGGCAGCAGTCGCGATGTCAGAAGATAAAATTGCTGCAGCCGCTCATACATCTGGACTTTCGTCAAAAGTAAAAGACTTTTTTGAGGACGTCCTAGAAGATGCAATGACCCGATCTGCTGCAGTAGCTCAGATCACTCTGACCACGTCTAAAAACGTAGTTGCAAGGGGCCGAGTTATTTTTGTTCTGCCTAGTTCGTCAAACTTCAGGGCAGAGCACCTTTTTGCGCGTTCCGTGCCGTTTGAAGATGTACCCAGTGCGAACTCGTTGTTTTCGAGTCGAATAGCCCGCACGTCAGGGCTGCAGCCTTTAGGACCTTAGCCGATCCGGCCAAAAAGGTCCATTCAATAGTATAGCGACAACGTAATTTTGGGGTCGCAGGTCTCTTTCGTAGGCTCATTTTATTGGGCCTAACCACTTTTTTCCAATCAATACATTCCAGAAACCATGAAAGGAAACGGATTCAAGATTTTCCTGACGGTGTTCTTTTTTGCCCTGTCAGGGTACTATTTGTACCCAACAGCACAAAACTACTTAATCAAAAGTGAAATAAGTAGTCTAGGGGACGACGAAGCAGCCACATACAGACAGGATAACTACGCTAAAATTCGCTCAGTTGAAGAAAAGGCCCTAAAGTTAGGGCTCGATCTCCTCGGCGGAATGCATGTTACGCTTGAAGTAAGAGTTGAAGCTCTTATTAGCGAACTAGCTTCTGACACAGATGAAGCATTTTTTGACATTCTAAGAGTGGCGACGACAGAAGTCGAAACCTCAGATGAATCGATCATTAACGTTTTTGTGAGGGAATTTGAAAGGAGGGACCCGAATGCACGCCTTTCTCGCTACTTCCGCAATGAGACGGCGGCCATCACGCGGCGCTCATCGAATGAAGATGTGGCTGCCTACCTCAGAACAGAAGCCGATCAAGCCGTCACCCGCGCCATTTCGATTATTCGCGATCGTGTAGACCGTTATGGAGTTACAGAGCCAAGCATTCAACAACAGGGAACGCGCCGAGTAATCGTCGAACTTCCTGGAATTGATGATCCAGATCGTATTCGTGGGCTTCTAAAAGGCACCGCTCGCCTTGAATTTAGACTTATGGTTGATCCTGCGGACAACGTTCGTACGCTTCAGCGGGTTATTGAGTTTTACGAGACTGGTGTCGATTCGACCGCAGCGTCAACAGACTCGAGTCTAGTAGCCGCTGCAGACACCACTCTTGATATCAACGACTTGTTGAATTCGAATCAGGCGTCTGGAAATGTTTTATTAGATGTGATGCAGCCGTTTGGTCAAGGAGTAACATTTGGCAGGGTTGCCGAGCAGGATACGGCTACTGTAAACCGGCTAATGTCAGATCCTAGAGTGGTAGCTCTGTTTCCACGTGGCGTGTCCTTCATGTACACGTCTTCTGCAGTAGGCACCACCACAGAAGGCCATGAGGTTTACGACCTACTTGGTGTTAGAGACGAAATCGAGTTGACCGGAGACGTTATTACGGACGCTCGCGTTGATTTTGAGCAGTTTTCGAATACCCCTGAAGTCACCATGGTTATGAACTCAGAAGGTTCTCGTACATGGGCAAGGCTTACGGGCGCAAATGTGGGCTCAAACGTTGCCATCGTTTTGGACGGAGTTGTTTACTCATATCCCAATGTGTTACAGCGCATTACGGGTGGTCGTTCCAACATCACCAAATTGGCCAATCAGGCTGAAGCTCAGGATATTGTTACCGTTTTGAAATCGGGAGCATTGCCGGCGCCAGTTGAAATCGTTCAAGAAAGCACAGTAGGCCCCAGCCTTGGAGCGTCTTCAATTCGTGCAGGTCTTTACTCTGTTTTGGTAGGGCTTTTCTTTGTTGCGCTCTTCATGATCATGTATTACCGAACAAGCGGTTTGATCGCGAATCTAGCTCTAATCCTAAACTTGATTTTCATTTTAGGCATTCTTGCTGGTTTTGGAGCAACGTTGACGCTTCCAGGAATTGCTGGTATCGTATTGACGATTGGTATGGCGGTGGACGCGAACGTGCTCATTTTTGAGCGAATTCGTGAAGAACAGTCAACAGGAAAAACATTAAAGGCTTCAATTGAAGGAGGATACGCCAAAGCGTTGTCTGCCATTTTTGACTCAAACATTACTACGTTTTTTGTAGGAGTCATTTTGTATTCCTTCGGAATTGGACCGATTCAGGGATTTGCCGTGACGCTAATGGCAGGTATTCTCTCTTCCATGTTTACGGCCATCGTTTTCACTCGCATCATCATGGATTACGTGGTGATTGAGAAAAAGAAATCTGTCAGCTTCGGCTGAGTCGAGTAAAACACAAGTTTGAAAAAGCCCATACGGGCAATTACAGTTATAGATATGCGTATTTTTGAAAACAGTAACCTTAGCATAATTGGGAGTCGGAGGAAGGGATACATTTTTTCCGGAATCCTGATTCTCATTAGCCTAATATCTTTTGCCGTCAACGGCCTGGAGCTCGGAGTTGATTTTAAAGGGGGGCGTGAGTTCGTTATTGAAACGAGCACCGTCCTTGATGCTACAGCCGTTCGTTCGGCTCTGGCGTCCGTATTATCCTCCGATCCAGAGGTAAAAACGTACGTGGTTGAGGGCGTTGATCAACTATTGGTTCGGACGGTCGGCGAAGAAGACATTGATGTAGTCAAAGGCCAATTGATTCGCGGAATTGCAGATGCGTTTCCTGGATCAGAACCGGTCATTGAAAAAACCTACGTAGTAAGCGCTCGGTTTGCCAAAGACCTAGAGAGAGGAGCTATTTACTCCATCATAGGATCGCTGCTGGTCATTTTTGTTTACGTTCTAATTCGTTTTGAGTGGCGCTTTGGAGTGGGTGCGGTTACCGCTCTTTTCCATGACGTACTTATTACGCTTGGAGTGTTTTCGATATTTCAAGGACACATCGGTTTTTCTCTTCAGATTGATCAGACAATCGTTGCGGCCTTCCTCTCCATTGTTGGGTATTCTCTCAACGATACAGTGGTGGTTTTTGACCGAATTCGAGAATATACCGGCTTATTTAAGTCAGAGAATTACGATACCATTATCAATAAGTCTATCAACAACACGTTGAGCCGAACTATTATCACGTCAGGTACAACCTTGCTCGTGGTGGTTGTCCTATTTATATTCGGTGGAGAGGTGTTACGTGGGTTCGCGTTCGCCTTATTAATTGGTATATTAATCGGTACCTATTCATCAATTTTTGTGGCTTCTCCCATCGTGTTGGAGCTCAGAAACAGGGCAACAAAGGGACGTTAAACGTGTCTCTTTTGTGTAGGAACAGTATTCCACAGGATTTAGGATAAGCGAGGAAAAATGAATTACAACGTAGACGAACGTTATAACAGCGTCGTGATTACGCTCAAAGGGAACGTAATGGGCGGTCCCGACGGTGCAAAATTGCACGACACATTGCATGAACTCAAAGAATCCGGCAAAACCAATGTGGTTGCGGATCTCTCTAAGGTGAAGTTCATGAACTCGAGTGGTCTGGGAATGCTTATTAGCGCCATGACGACTATGCGTAACGCAGGTGGTGACTTGCGTCTTGCCAATGTGGCTGATAGAATTCAGTCCCTATTGGTGATCACAAAACTGATTACAGTTTTCAAACACTTCGAATCTGTTGAGGAAGCAGCTAAGAGTTACGAAGACTAAAAAGATTCAGCGTTTTTTACGCTCCCAAAGGATTGTTATATCCTTTTCACAGGGAATGGAAGGAACGAAAATCGTTTGTGAAGTATGACATTAAAGGCGGCGGGTGAGAACCCGCCGCCTTTATCTTGTTTTAAATTATTGTCAGCGCTTCGGGCGCTAGAGAGGCTATATAGCATGCCGGTTTCAGTTGTAATTGGAAGTCAGTGGGGAGATGAAGGGAAAGGCAAAATTGTCGACCTGATAAGCACCGATGTTGACATCGTGGCGCGATATCAAGGCGGTGCAAACGCTGGTCACACGATTTGTTGGGACGACAAAACGTTTGTATTACACCTTATTCCGAGTGGGATTTTCCAGGAAAAGGTTGACTGCGTTATCGGAAACGGAGTTGTGATCGATCCTGTGGCCATGATGAAGGAAATCGGTATGGTTCAGGATTTGGGATATGATGTGGCCGGAAGGCTATTCATTTCTCACAATGCTCATTTGATTATGCCGTATCACAAACGCATTGAAGAAGCAAAAGAGAAGAAAAGGGATGGAGCCGCCATCGGTACAACAGGAAGGGGAATTGGGCCAGCATACGTAGATAAATTTGCTCGAACGGGCATTAGAGTTGTGGATTTGCTGGATCGGGATTTGCTCCGGAAGAAGATTATTGCTTCGATGGAGGAAAAAAACGACATCCTAGAAAAAGTCTACGGTGCTGAAAAAGTTAATGTTGAGGCATTAATTGAAGAGTATGTCGAATTCGACAAGCTCATAGATCCTTATATCACAGATACAACAGAATTATTGTGCAGGTCACTAAAACAGGGCAAACGGATTTTAGCTGAAGGCGCACAAGGCTCATTGTTGGATGTCGATTTTGGCACGTATCCATTTGTCACAAGTAGCCATCCAACTGTTGGTGGCTGTTGTACCGGACTGGGAATTCCTCCTACATCGATTGATCGAGTGATTGGTATTGTAAAAGCATATAGTACTCGAGTTGGAAATGGCCCATTCCCAACTGAACTCGAGGATGAAGTAGGGGCAGAGCTCCGAAAAACTGGCCAAGAATTTGGGGCCACCACCGGGCGTCCACGTCGTTGTGGTTGGCTTGATCTGGTGGCGCTCAATTATACCACCATGATAAACGGATTCACCGAATTAGCGATCACCAAGCTAGATGTGCTTTCAAATTTGGACGAGATCAAAATCTGTACAGATTATGTTTTAAATGGGAAAACTATTCGGAGATTTCCCAGCGATTTGCCAAGTCTCGCCAAAGTAGAGCCTAAATATATTTCGATGCCCGGATGGAAATCGGACATCGTTGGTATTACAAATTGGAATGACTTGCCGATTGAGGCGCGAAACTATCTAAACTTCGTAACCGACTATCTCGAAGTTAAAGCTAGCCTTGTTTCAACCGGGCCTAAAAGGGACCAGACGATCGTTTTGTAAAGACCTAGCTAGGTAAATATGAAAGCATATCGCGTATCGGTAAACTTGAAACTGGGCTTATTCGGTTTTGCTATACTGATAGCCTTTGCTTCATTGTGGTATTCCACCCAGCTGGTGGATCGATTGAAAGCGCGCGAAACGAAAGTGATTGAGCTTTGGGCAGCAGCCCTCGAGCAGATCCCGAAGTTGCCGCAAAGTGGAGCAAGCACCCCATACCCGGACGACTTACGCGAAATTGAGACGGTTTTGTCTGGCGTAAGCAAGTTGCCAGGGGTAATGGCGACTGTTTCCCCAGACGATTTTGACCGCTACAGAAGAGCACTCCAATGGGCTCAAGTCACGCCGCCTTCGCATGTGCTGACGTTCATCCAAGATGCTATTTTATTGCCGGACTTGGTGGGTGGCATTCCTGCAATTTTAACCGACTCATTGGGCAGTCCCATGAGTTGGTGGAATACAGGCTCTTCTGCATCAAGTTTTTCTGAACTGAACTCAGCTGAAGTGTTGTCCCAAACAACTCATTTAGTAGCTCAAGTTCAAAAAATGGCCCTCCTTCATGATCCTATTCCGATCGTGGTGACCTTTCCTGGGACTCAGGATTTTCCTGCCATTCGTTTTGTTCAATATTTGTACTACGGCGAATCTGAACTGGTGGAGGGGCTTCGCAATTTCCCCTATTTCCAGTTGCTCTTTGTTTCATTATTCGTTTTCGTCGGGTATCTCGGTTTTTCTTATGTTCGACGCAGTGAACAATCGAGTCTTTGGGTGGGAATGGCAAAGGAAGCGGCGCACCAATTGGGCACACCCATTTCTAGCTTAATGGGTTGGCTAGAATACATGCGCATGCAAGACGGGAAGAATCATGAGAACACACACGAGGAAACGTATCTGGAAATCGAAAAAGATATCGACCGCCTTACGCGAGTGGCAGGACGCTTTTCTGATATTGGTTCTCTTCCCAAATTGGAAGTTCAGGTTGTGGGACCGGTCATTGAAAATACAACGGATTATATGCGTAGGCGGTTGCCTCAAAGCGGTACCTTCATTCGGCTAAACGTGGTCACCGAACCGAATTTGAAAGCCCCTTTGAATGCTGAGTTGTTCGAATGGGTCATTGAAAATCTTTTAAAAAATGCCCTCGACGCCATGGATTCAGAACATGGCAGAATAGACGTCATTACATCAAAGGTGGACGCCAAAATTAGAATTGATGTGCGAGATACGGGAAAGGGAATTGATCGCAGAAACTGGAAGAATGTTTTTCGCCCCGGTTTTAGCACAAAAAAACGTGGATGGGGCCTGGGGCTAAGCCTGGCAAAACGGATTGTTGAAGATTATCATGGCGGCTCACTAAGCCTTGCGCAGTCAAAACCTGGACAAGGATCAACCTTCCGAATAGAACTGCCTGGTACGATCTGAACAAAAACCGATACCTACTACTCGTCAAAACTGAACAGATTTCTTAGTTCTTGTGGGTTGCCATTGGTGTGAGTGATATACACATCGTCTCGATTTCTAAAGGTCATGCGAGAGCCTTCTTCGAGTTGGTGGATATCGAGTCCACGCGGTTGGGCAATTTGATTGAGTACGGCGGAGTCAAAATCGAAATCAGATGTTAAATCTTGTATGGTGGCGTAGTCCAAAACATATACGTTTATCGCCATCCCGTCAAGTTCGTAATGAATGACGGCTAAGGAAAGGGCAGGCGCTAATTTTTCAATTGAAAGTCCCATTATGGATCCATCATCTAAATGGGGGACCTGAATTTTCAATCCGGTTCGATCTAGTAAAACTCGTTCAATTTGAGCGATGTCAGATCCTTGGAAAATCAAATTCGACTCAGGGATGAACTGATCAATCGTTTGTAACATATCGGGCCGCCCTTGGGAAACCACAGCTTTAGTAGTCGGGCGGGCAATCCAAGTTGCAATGGCCGACGCTACCAAAATCAGCACTATGGCTGCTGCTACTTTTACTGCCAAAGACGGTCCAAATGGGGTCTGGGTACTTTTCCGCACGGAAGAATCGGACGCTGAGTCCGATTCTGGAGCATATTTAGACAAGAGGGCAGATTTCAAGGCAGGAGGAGTCGGTGCCAGTGACCTTTCAAGAAATCTGGATAACGCTCTAGATACGTCCTGTTCCGAAATTTCTGAGGTGTTGGAGCGCTCAGAGTTCAGCTCCAGCGCTCTTCTTACACGATGCATAAAAGTGGATTTTTCCACCGGATCGAGTGTGGCACCCGAAAAAGCTTGATAAATTGCCACTCTGCGAGTGGGGGAGGATGTAGCTATCAAGCCTGGCAATACCGACAATAGGGCTGCATGGGACTGGCGAACTTGCATTAGATCAGAGCCATTTGGTTCGCCTCGGTCGTAAAGCGCCATAAGCAGTTTCCCCGAAGGTAACACAGAGCCTGCGGCGCGTTCAACAATAGCTTGCTCCACAAGTCGGGCAGCATGAGGTTCATCTGCTGCCATCAATTGGGCCAAGAAGTACAGTTCGTCCAAGCCACTATCATTTAAGCCAGATTCATTCAACCTAATTAACCTCTTTCGTCTGAAAAAACTAGATTTACAGGCGTTCCTTTCCGTATATCTAACATTTGCGCTGCGGATCCTCGATGGATGGCGATTTCTACAAAATCATTACTATTTACAAGTAAAGTAGGATCTCCGGAATCAACATCCGCATACGTATTGCTAATGCAGTCGATAATCGCGTTTCCAGCATAACATTTGAATGTCCTTTTACGATGGCTCTCTAAAAATTGTATTTTAGTAATATTGGTGATGCAATTTCCGAAACTATCAATGTGAACAACCCATCCTTGGACTCCCCGCTCATCAGTGATGGGGAGGGCCCAGTGAAGCGTTTTCATGCTTTCAATTGGTGTCCCAGCTGCCGTCAACGTGAGTCCAGTAGCCAAATGGGCGGCAACCGGAGCAAACAGATCACGCCCATGGAAGGTTGGGCTTGGTGACGGTGTCCTCCAAAATCGGGGTTTAGTTAATTCAACCAAATCGTCGGGCTTGCCATCTGTAAGGAGTAGGGAAAAAAGGCCATTGTCTGGCCCGACAAAAAACTGATTATTGTATCTCAAAGCTATTGGCCGTCGCTTGGTGCCTACCCCCGGATCGACGACGGCTAAGTGTACGGTGCCCTCAGGAAAAGTAAGGGCTGCATTTCTGAGCACGAAGGCCGCTTCCATGACATCTTGAGGAGAAATGTTATGGGAAATATCAACGATGTTTACTTCGGGATTGATGCCTAGAATAACACCTTTCATGGCTGCGACGTAGCCATCTTTTATGCCAAAATCAGTTGTTATCGTTAGTATGCCTGGGGTTGCGATCAAGGCTTAGCTGTGTCAAATAGATGAAGGTCCCGATAGGGTCTGGAAAGATACGTTTCCAGACCGCGATCCGGAACACCTGAATTCAAGGCGTGTAGGGCAGACAGGTCAATAAAATGCCATCGGCAAAACAAATGAAAGGATTCGCTGGGGAACGCTTGGCAGCTGCTTGGCTGGAATCAAAGGGATATGTAATTCTTGAGTCGAACTATCGATTTATGAAGGCCGAGGTAGATATAATCGCGTTTCTTCCCGCAAAACAATATGATAGAGGCGGAGATCTCGTCTTTGTGGAAGTAAAATTGCGTCGAAATTCCGAATTTGCTAGTCCTGAGTCGGCGGTTGGACGGGGTAAGCAAAGACTAATTATTCAAGCAGCAGGTGCATTTCTTCATGAACGAAAAATGGAAGGGACGCCATGCCGTTTTGATATTATTTCAATGCTAGGCTCGCCTCCCAACATTGAGTACGAACATATTGAATCCGCCTTTATAGGCTAGGCGGTCAGTTTTAATAGGCGCGCCTACAGTTTGGGCCGGTACTCTTTCGGAGGGTCGTCAGCTACACGCTCAAATGCCCAGTACCCCATAAACACTATTCCGTATGGGTCTAGGGTATCGCCCTTGTAGTCAACGAGTGCGGGTCCGTGATCCAAAAAAGTCCACGAAGTCTGGAAACGAGGGTTGGATCGTTCTGGTCTCATCGACCAATCCAGATATGCCTCGTCTTCTTTTTCTCCCATGTAGATCACTTCCATGTGTCCTTCAAAATCCAGATAATATTCGTTTTCCACTTCCCCCGGCTTAAGGATGGAAGTCGGATCTAAAGGAAAACGTTGATCCGCCATGGCTGAACTTTGATTAAAAGTATCTCTAGATTTTCCGCCAACTGATGGCCGCGAATAGGTCTTGAATCCTTGGGCTTCTGATCTTCCGGCGATAACAGCCAACATAAAATGCCTAAATGATCCGATAAATGCAGCTCTACGTTTTTCCTCCCACTCACGAGCCTGCTCTTCTGATTCGGCTTTCATTTCTTCGTAGAGCCCTTCTCCATCATATTTCACTCGAGAAGGTGTTGATTCAAAATCTTTCAAAAAATATTGAATCCGGTAACCCAGCGCTCGATTTTCAATAATCAAAGGCGCAGAGGCGACCGCGGTAAACGTGCCACGTTTATCTTCAAAGTCAAGAACCTCAGGATTTGTAATACTGGTTTCTAAGGAGTTAGTCGTTTCCCCGACAAACATTCGCGTAAATTTTTCAAGCCGCTTCAGCCAGTTTTTGTCTCGCTCCGCTTCAATGGTGATTTCACCCACCTCTAAAACGTTCTCCTTTAGTTCGAAATCGAATGCATAATCTTTTCCAACCCTCAACATGATATCCCTAAAATCATGTTCAAACCCTAACATGGATACATACAGACGGTGAGCCCCCATGGGCACATTTGTCAGGTCGTATTTTCCGTTCATATCCGTGACTGTGCCGATCATTGATCCAGCGATAAAAACATGAGCCCCGGGCAGCGGTTGTTTGGACTCTGCGTCGACGACCTGTCCATTTATGAAGGCACGAGTGTTACTCTGGGCATTCACTTGAAGAGTGCTCGTAAGCAGGAGGAAAACGAAAAACGATGAAATAAGGCGAGAAGCAGTCATAAAATTATTGTATTCCTTGTAAGGTCTTGATGTCGTGCAATTATTACACCTAATCGTCACTTGTCACGAGTTATTGCCCTTATTACCTGTTACCTGTTACCTGTTACTTAGCATTCTGAATCGCAGTAATAGATCCTGTGTCTTCAAGACTAGAGATATCTCCCAATTCTTTTCCCAAATAGGTAGCCTGAATGATTCGGCGCATCACTTTTGAATTTCGAGTTTTGGGAAGGCTGGATGCAAACTTGATAAATCCGGGCTTCAATGGTTTTCCGAGTTCATTCACTACCGACGTAAACAATCGTTCTCTAATTACTTCAGTAGGCTTACACGAGGATACCAAAACTACGTATACGCCGACTTCTTCTCCTTTAATATCATGCGGAATTCCGATCGCAGCACTTTCTTCGACATCTACGTCGGCGTTGAGAATGGCCTCAATTTCTGACGGTCCCAACCTTTTCCCTGCAATTTTGATGGTATCATCGCTTCTTCCGAGAATAAACCATAATCCATCTTTGTCAATGGCTGCAAAGTCTCCATGCACCCATATGCCGTCAAATCGATTCCAGTATGATTCCAAGTACCTGGTAGGATCTTTCCAAAATCCTCTGGTCATGCCAATCCATGGTTGTCGGATAACCAACTCACCAACCGCTTCGAGAATAGAATTGCCATTTTCGTCAATAACGTCAGCAGCCATGCCGGGCACCGGACCAGAAAATGAGCAGGGCTTAAGCGGTTTGAAAAAATTGCCGCAAACGATACCTCCTGAAATTTCTGTGCCTCCAGAGTAATTTAGGATGGGATGTTGTTTTTTGAGTACGACATCAAAGACCCAAGACCAAGAAGCTGGGTCCCAAGGGCTTCCCGTAGACCCCACCGCCCGAAGCGTGCTTAAGTCATTTTTTTCCACCCATTCGCGACCTTTTGGCATTAAGGAGCGAATGAGAACGGGCGACAAGCCTAAGTGGGTAACCTTATGTCTATCAACAAGTTGCCAGATTCTATCTGCCTCGGGAAAATCCGGTGCGCCATCGTAAATCACCATGCTGGCTCCTATTGCCAGCGTCCCGAAAACTAACCACGGGCCCATCATCCACCCCATGTCGCTCATCCAGTACATGGTTTCTGCAGGTTTCAAATCCATCGCATGATACATGTCTTGGGCGGCCTTTATGGGGAAGCCACAGTGGGTGTGAATGGCGCCTTTGGGTTTCCCCGTCGTGCCCGACGTGTAGATGATCATCACGACATCTTCAGCACTTGTGCTTTCTGTGACGCATTCAGTGGATTGCCCCTCGACAAAAGTGTGGTAGTCAACATCGCGATCCGTTTTCAATGAGCTGACTGAGCTGTTGCTCCGATTCAGGACAAAAACTTTTCGGACCTTAGGGCAATTAGCAAGTGCTTCATCCGCAATTTCCTTCATTGGAATAATGCGTCCTCGTCGCGGAGAACCATCGGCCGTGAATAATGCGACTGCATCTGCGTCCAACAAGCGGGTTGCAACTGCGCTCGGGCCGTACCCAGAAAACAAAGGAAGTACAATCCCACCAATTTTGACTATAGCTAAGAATGCGATAATCAATTCTGGAGTCATCGGCATAAATAACCCAATGGCGTCGCCTTTTCCAAATCCGGCTGACCTGAGCGCATTCGCACATTTATTCACTTCTAGGGAAAGCTCCGTGTAGGTCCAGCACCGAACGCTGCCTTCTTCGGATTCATATTTTAGTGCGGTTCTGTCTGCCGATTTCGCATCCCCAAGCCACTTTTCTATTAAATTGTGGTAGATATTCATTCGGCCACCACTACACCAAATCGGAAATTGTGGTCCATTCGATACATCCACTACATGTTCATAAGGCTGCTCGAACTGAATATCCAACTGTTTTAAAACGGCATCCCAAAACCAAGAAATATCCTCTACGCTTTTTTTCAGCAATAAATCGTAAGAGGCAATTTTATGGGTGTCCATAAATGCCTGTAGGTTGGAGGTTCTAATGGTCTCCAAATCGGGCTGCCAGGCAAATTTTTGATCAAACGGAAAAGTGGGGGTCATGAAATAGTATGATTTTTGGGCGCTGGTACTGATTCTTCAACTTTAGATGCTAAAAATTGTGACTGTAGTGAATCGTTCAATAATGGTATTTTCACTTAAACCTTCTTCGATGAAGTAAGTAGACCCACCGATCCTAACTCTTACGATCCTAACTTTTACGAGTCGTCCCCAATTTTATGATGCGCTTTTTATACGCCCTGATACTTACCGTGGTTTTGTTTGGATGTAATTCTACGCCATCACCAACCGGATTGATCTTAGATGCAAATCCGGGTGCGGATTCTGGCAATCCAAACTCGATGTTTCAATATGACGGCAAAATATTGGTGCAGTTAACTACTCCAGAATTAGGTTCGGAAATTTGGGCATACGATGGAAAAAAACTGCAAGTATTTTCGGACATCCAGCCTGGCTCCGGCCATTCAGTGCCTTCACGATTCGTCGTATATAAAGACAAATTGTATTTCACAGCCGTGAAGGAGCCTTATGGTAGAGAATTATTCGTTCAGAATGGTTCTAGTGCTCAACTTATCAAAGACATCGGTGATAGCCCTTCAAGTTCGAACCCTAATGGGTTAACTGTTTTTAATGATGTGCTCTTGTTTTCAGCAAACGACGACGTGAGCGGATTTGAATTATGGCAGTTCGACGGAAAAAATGTCAGCTTGGTAAGTAATATTAACGATGACTCTAGAAGCTCCAATCCTATAGGATTCGCAGAACTAAATGGCATTGCATACTTTTCCGCCGAAAAAACAGGTTTCGGCACAGAGTTGTTTCAATACGATGGGGCCAAGGTTGAGATGGTATCAGATTTGAATCCTGGTCCTTCTGGATCGCGGCCTCAAGAGCTAATCCGATTAGGCAGCACACTGTATTTTATGGCCTTTACACCTGATTTAGGTTTGGAGTTATGGTCATATGATGGATTAAATATGTCAAATGTGACCGATTTATATCCCGGTACAGAGAGTTCATCTCCTCGGAGTTTAAAAATTGTTGGTGATCGCCTTGTGTTTGCTGCCAATACACCAGATTCTGGCGTAGAGTTGTATTCTCTCCTTGAAGGTCAACAACCAGAATTGGCTGCTGAGATTAGACCAGGGGAACGTGGTTCGGAGCCACAGCAGCTATTTGTATTCGGTAACAAGCTCTATTTCTCGGCAGACGATGGCGAACATGGTCCGGAATTGTGGAGTTGGTCTTCAGATGCAGGTGCTACCCTGATCTCGGATATCGAAGAAGGATCCCTCGGCTCAAATCCTTTTTCCTTCATTCGTTATGACGATACGTGGGTCTATTTTTCCGCCAGAACAGAAAAATATGGAATAGAGGGTTGGCGAACGAACGGAACGATCACCGAAATGGTATTGGATCTATGGCCTGGGAGCGAAGGATCGACGCCCAATGATTACGGTACCGTTAAGAATCAGATTTGTTATTCTGCCTCGGACGGCGTCCATGGCAGAGAATTTTTCTGCATAACTCATGACGACATCAAGCCTGTCGTATCTCGATAAGAATCGGTTCAGTTTCGCACTTAGATAAGCCGCGGGCCTTATTCGTAGATTTCAGGCCTCCATGAAAGCATATAGTCCGGATGTTCAGCTGAAACCGCAGTTTTAGTCATCTTAAGTGGCTTGAACGTATCCACCATAACAGCCAATTCTTCAGTCCTAGTTTTTCCAATTGACGCTTCTACGGTACCTGGGTGAGGTCCGTGTGCAATTCCACCTGGGTGCAAGGTGAAAGAGCCTCTATCAATGTCCCTACGGCTCATAAATTCTCCTTCCGCATAATAGAGGACTTCGTCAGAATCAATATTTGAGTGATTGTATGGCGCAGGAATTGAATCAGGGTGATAGTCATACATCCGGGGCACAAAAGAGCAGATCACAAAATTGCGACCTTCAAAATGTTGGTGTGCTGGAGGGGGTTGATGGATGCGGCCGGTGATAGGTTCGAAATCGTGTATTGAGGTCGCGTATGGATACATATACCCATCCCAGCCCACGTAGTCGAAAGGATGGTATCGAAAAATTAAAGGATGTAAATATCCATGTTTTGCAATCCGCACCTCAAAATGTCCCCTTTCGTCGTGGGTAATTAGCTCCGACGGCGGCCTAATGTCACGCTCGCAATAAGGGGAGTGCTCTAACAATTGGCCCGACGAATTTTGGTATCGTTTTGGAAAACGAATTTCAGAGAACGATTCGATGATAAGAACTCGAGCGTTTCCACCAGTAAACGACCAACGATGTGTTATAGTCCGAGGCACGTGGACATAGTCGCCTTTTTTGAAAGGGACATTTCCAAACGGACTTTCGAGCACACCTTCACCATCGTGGATGTAGACCATCTCATCGGCTACCGCATTCCGATAAAAATATTTCATCGGCTCGGTAGGAGAACAAAGTGCCAGTCGAACATCCGCGTTCCCCATGACATACTGCCTTGCTTCAAGCCAGGCTCCGCGTGATGGAATTTGTGCTCCCCTTACATGCCGATGTCGTAAAAAATCGAGATCTACGTATTCCGGCCCGAAAGGAATCGGATCCTTTACTTCATCGACAACAGTAGGTGGATGGACGTGGTAAGCGATCGAGGAAATGCCGCTAAATCCTTCTGCACCAATGACTTCTTCGCTATAAAGCGTCCCATCTGGCTTGCGAAATTGGGTGTGTCGTTTGTGTGGTAAACTACCTAGGCTAACGTAATGTGGCATTTGATTCGACGAAAAATAGATTTAAAGATTGCCGCGAAGAGCTTGTTCACGTTCTATTGATTCAAAGAGCGCCTTGAAATTTCCCTTTCCAAACGAGCGCGCACCTTTGCGTTGAATGATCTCATAAAAAACGGTGGGGCGGTCCTGAACGGGTTTAGTAAAGATTTGAAGCAAATATCCTTCATCGTCTCGATCTACCAAAATCCCAAGTTCTCGGAGTGGAGCTAAATCTTCATCGATGGTACCGACGCGGTCTAAAATGGAGTCGTAATACGAATCAGGTACATATAAAAATTCAACTCCCCGAGCCTGTAGAGCGGTCACTGTCTCGATAATATTGTTGGTGGCCATGGCAATATGCTGTACCCCTTGGCCATGGTAGAAGTCTAAATATTCTTCAATTTGACTTTTTCTTCTACCTAAAGCAGGTTCATTGATAGGAAATTTGATCCGATCATTCCCGTTCGCCATCACCTTTGACATTAACGCGGTGTATTCCGTGGAAATGTCTTTGTCATCAAATGACCGAAGATTTCGAAAGCCCATTACGTTTGCATAAAAGTCTACACATTCGTTCATCTCGCCCAGGTAAACATTCCCCACGCAGTGGTCCACATACCGCAGACCTACGTTGGTTGGAGAATACGCGGGTTCAGCCACTGCGACATATCCCGGCATGAAAATGCCCGTGTAGTTCTTGCGCTCCACAAACGTGTGAATCGTGTCTCCGTAGGTTTTAATTGCAGCCGTTGTTATTGAGCCAAAATCGTCGGAGGTAGTCACGGGCTCCTTAACTGAAACGGCACCCCGTTTCATGGTTTCCCGGTAGGCACTAGTCGCATCATCAACCCAAAGTGCAAGGTCTTTAACACCATCCCCGTGAAGTTTTACATGTTCTGCAATTTCAGAATCCGGATGCAGGGCGGTAGTCAAGACAATTCTAATTTTTCCCTGTTGTAAAACGTAACTGGTCCTGTCTCGGACACCTGTTTCCAACCCGGCATAGGCAACAATTTGAAATCCAAAAGCAGATCGGTAGAAATGCGCAGATTGTTTGGCATTTCCGACATAAAACTCAACATAATCTGTTCCATTGATAGGCAGAAAATCCGAATCAGTGGGCACTTCTGTTTTGGGTGGGGAAGAAGTTGTGCTCATGGGAAATTTGAGTTTTTTTGGATGAAGAGTTACAAGAACGCACATTTACCTCCACAAATGAAAGACTGTCGAAGCTAATTCTATTCATAATCATGGAAGGAAATAAAGTTCGACGATACCTCAAAAGACCGCTCTAAAGGGAAATGTGATTCGGGATCAGTGCTAGCCTCACATAGTAGGCGAACCTACTCAGATCATCATGACCTTTTTAGAAGCAATGTTACAGTCCTGGAAAGTCCTCTCAAGTCGATACATTTTGGACCGTTGGTGGCTAAAGGTTCGTGAAGACAGGGTTATTTTACCGTCGGGGCACGAAATCCCAGAGTTTCACGTTCTAGAGTATCCGGATTGGACTATGCTTTTAGGACTGGATGGTGAGGGACACTTAGTACTAGTAGAACAGTATAGACATGGGATTGGTCGCCTAAGCTTGGAATTTCCTTCGGGAATGTTAGAGCAAGGTGAAAAGCCTGTAGTTGGGGCTGTGCGAGAATTTGAAGAGGAGACGGGCCACATCGCAAGCAACGTTCAACCTATTGGTACACTGGTAGAAGATCCTTCTCGGCATAATAATACCGCCTATGCATTTTTTAGTCGAGACGTGAAAAATACGAGCCGGATCAATTTGGATGAAACTGAGGACTTGATCCTCGTATGCTTAACTCCAAAGGAAGTACATCAGGCCATTTTATCAGGGCGAATGGTTCACGGACTTCATATTGGTACGTTTTACAGGGCGATAGCCCAAGGACTGATTACGATTGAATAAATATGGCCGAAACGACTCGATCATTTAGACTATACAGGGGACTTGTCCTTCTCGTCTTTTTGTTGTCGGCTTGTTCAAGTCGATCAAGTTTTGTTGTTCAATCCTTTGAGCTCAACCAGACTTCGTGGGATTCGTTACATATTGCCACAGAATTTTTATATCAGCCATTATTTAATGCCAAAACGTCAGTTTCACCGGACGTTTTGGTTTACACCGTGTTTAGCGCGGACTTTGACACCCTATACGTAGGGGATGGTACCAACATCTCGTTGCCGGACAGAAGGTTATCTGATCGGGAAAGGATTCTGGTTGAGGTTTGTGCCGTATTTCAAACGATGTCAACATGCGAACAAAAGGTGATATCTGCTTCCCCTAAAAAAGTAGTTGCTGAATATGCCGTTGATTTTCCTCAAGATTCTCCATTGAACGATAAGGGCGAAGTCGAACTTGCCTCCGTTCTTCAAAGACAAGTGTTTGATAGCGACCAATGGGAACAGATTAGAAAGCCGAGTGGAAAAGAGTTGTCTGTTAAAATCTACGTAGAAAAAGCTCCGGACGATTACATTCGTTTTCCAATAACGAGATCAACAACTCCGTTCGCGCTTAATCGTTATGATGGTCATCGAGATCTACGGTATCAAATCCAGTCGTCCATGATGGATTCAGATTCAGCTGTGGTTATGTTTGATTTGTATGCTTTGATGTCGGAAGAGCCCTCTTTGGTAGCCCAGGAAAGAATTGTTGTTCGGTCAAAATCTGTCGAGCAGCGAACAATCGAAGTCAGAGAGTTGGTCGATCAGGCAGGGGCAGTCATTCTTTCAGAAGTTTCGGGGCGTCTTGGGTCGCGCCGGGCCTACATTTTTCTCATCGATTGGTCCTTTGAACCCCTCAACAAGGCATATTTGGCCGAATTCGAGCTGCATTGGCAAGATGCCTTTAGAGGAGAATGGTCAGACCTAACAGGAATGTTACATGTCCGTTCGGATGGTGCTGAAGGATCTTTTCAGTTTTTAAGAGGGAGTGAAACAGCGGAGAAACGTTGGAACGATCGCATTTCTACTGAATATTTGCAATTGGATCCACTTTTCCCCGAACGCGAACGCGACCGTGAACGTGACACGCCCGCAAGCGGTACCGAAAATACAACTAAACGCAGTTCCAGAAGGAGCCAATGAGTTCATTTAAAGCCTTGATTCTCAGGGAGAAGCCCCTGTTTTCAGCCACAGTCGAAACGATTACGCTCGACGACTTGCCAAATGTTGGGGACGTTGTGGTGGCTGTAGAGTGGAGTGGAATTAATTACAAAGATGCTTTGGCCGTGACCAATTCCGGTAAAATTGTTCGCGGTGCATTTCCATTTGTGCCTGGCATTGACTTGGCTGGAAAAGTGTTTAGCTCAACGAACCCTGAGTTTCAGCCGGGAGATCGGGTCCTCTCGACAGGATGGGGCTTGGGTGAAAATAAATGGGGCGGGTATAGTGAATATCAACGTCTTTCATCTTCTAGTTTAATTCGCCTTCCTGCGAAGTGGTCTTCGCGAGACGCAATGACCATTGGCACTGCGGGGTTAACCGCCATGCTTGCAGCAATGGAAATCGAGAAGGGACCAGGAGATAAAAACGGGGCCTTTCTAGTTACCGGTGCTACGGGTGGCGTGGGCAGTTTTTCGGTAATGGCTTTAGCCGACCTAGGGTATAGCGTAGTCGCTTCGACCGGAAAAGTAAATTCTCACCCATATCTAATAAATCTAGGTGCATCAGACATAATTGAGCGAAATGAACTGTCTGGCGGCGCCCGTACGTTATTAGATTCCTCAAAATGGGCAGGATGCGTCGATTCCGTTGGGTCAAAGACTCTTGAAGCCATCGTAAGCCAGACGGCCAGACACGGTACAATTGCTGTTTGCGGTCTCGCGGGTGGAACTAGCTTAGAAACGAGTGTTTTTCCATTCATTCTCAGAGGAATACGCCTGATTGGAATAGATTCCAATACGTGTCCAAATGAGGTACGACAGGAGGCATGGGATCGGCTTTGCGTTTTAGCATCCAATCATAAGCTCGACGATATGAGCCATGAAGTAAGCCTTGACGGAATTGTTACCGCTGCCGAACAGCTCATGAAGGGCAAAATTACAGGTCGAATCGTTGTCCGCGTAAGCTAACTAGAACCGACACAACGTCGCATCTTTATGCGCTTTGTCTTCTCCGTTTTTTGCTAGTAGACGGCGAAACATCGGTTAATATGGCCAAAATTAAGACGATAATCTGAAAAGTACCCCAAGTACCGTTGTACACTACTGCCACAACGCTATACCACAATAGAGTGGTCGGAGCGAATAGAAATCCAAGAATTGGCCAGAGTAATGAATCAAAGACGCCGGTAAACCAATTCGTCATAAACCAGAGGTAGGCTATTGATAGTCGAGGGAGGACTAACGCCGCCAGGACGAAGAAACAGGGCATATCTGATACCAATATGATGGAGATTTTTCTACAATCAGTATACGCGAAATGTAGGTATGTAAGTTTCATCTTAACAAGTCCTCAACTCGACCGATACCGTACTGGAGTGGCCTATTAAACAATGACTTAGCTCAAAATCGACGCTCCATGAAGACAGGATGGTTAGACATATTCAAGAGAACGCTCAAAGCGCATTCCTCGGCAGGACATAATCCGGAGACGGATAGGTCAGATCGGATTGGTAACGTGAGACCAATCAACACAATGCTCATTGACGACGTGGTTACTGAATGGCTTGGTTCAAAAACGGGTTCAAACCTCAAGTTGGATAGGGTATTGTCCGCATCGTTGAAAGAAAACGTTATTTCTCCTGAAGATGTAGGTTTTTGGATGGAAGCGTCTGAAAAGCAGGGCCCCGCTGGTCGTACGTCACCACTTACATGGAAGGAAGTCATTAAACTTGACCCTTGGAGAGCGCAGCAATTGGAGCGGATGGCATCTCGGGTATACGGATTCAGGTCTGTTCTGATCTGTCAAATGAGTTCTTTGGTACTAGCTGATATGCTAACAGTCCGGATTCTTCCAAAACATTGGAATGAAATGTTCGAAATCGGACTTGTGCCAGTTGTTGAACATGGGGAATCTCCAATTGTCAATGGCAGAGTAGTTTGTGTTTCAAAAGATCCTACAAGTCGCCGTGTTCGAGACTATGTTAACGGAATTACCGCTTTTCAGACCGAATTGGCATATGCAGATGGGCCTGTGGTGGTGGGAATGCTCGAAATGATTTCACAGCACGTTCCGGCTATTGGCGCTACGGTGTATGTGACTCGCCCAGCATTGCAGAAAGTGTCCGTAATAGAGATTCCTAACAAACGAGCAGCCTAATTTCGCCTTTGGGTTTGGCATTTATGGAAAAAGATTCATCATTTTCTGCGTTTGGTTCAAAGCCAGAACTTCCCAATCCGGAAGAAGGCCCCATAAAACAAGAATGGCGTTTTCAATCGGATAGGGGGCCCGTCAGATCCCAAACCGAACCACTCCCGGATAGTGGGGGATACCTAGCTGATGCCAACAGAGATCGAGTTGTGAGCCGTCTTTTACGAAAAGGCTTGGTTCAAAATATACACGTGGAAGCCTCCTGGCATGAGTGGCAAAAATTGCGTACAAAAGATTTCCGAGTTCCACTTTGGAGAGTCCTTGCGATTAATCCTGATTTAGAATCTCAAGACATTTTTGTTGAAGCAGCCCGCTTGTATGCTTTTACAGAAGCCGTAATTGACGAAACTGAAGCTGTTGAATTTATAAATCATCATCGTAATTCCTTTTCCGAAGAATTATGGACGGAAATGGTGGAACACTTTGTTTTGCCAATTCGAAGGGAGACGGATATGGTTTCTGGTGAAAAAAAATGGATATTTGTAACTCATGATCCAACGAGGCCTGAAGTCCACCAAATCATTCAAGGATTAAGGCTTCGGCGATTTGAGCTTCAATTTGCTCGAAAGTCAATGGTTGGAATGTTAGCTTCTGACAGTTTTTTAGGTCGGAATGCGTTTCTGGAGGGATTGGGAGAGCAAGGACCTACTGTAGACATGGGTCTCTCGTACGATAACGAGGAGAATCTTGTTGACGAAAACGTTCTTGAAGCGGAAATAAGCAGATCTCACTTAATTAACCTTTTTGAGGGAGCATTGCTTGAGGCCGTGAAATTGGGGGCATCTGACCTGCATATTTATCCCGACTCAGACGGCCATATTCAGATTCACTTCAGGATTGATGGCGAACTTTCCGAATGGCACGTTGAAAAGCGTTTTAAACCAGAAGCCTTTTTGGCTGTGGTAAAAGACAATTCGATGAACGTTGACCGATTTGACCGTGATATAGCGCAGGATGGGTTTATCCAAAGGTGGATGGACGATGTTCTAATCCGATTTAGGGTTTCTGTTTTGCCAATCGCCTCAGCGCAGCAGGATGTCCATGCTGAAAGTGTGGTGATAAGGGTCCTAGATGACAGGAAAATATTAACCGATCTTCGACAAATTGGACTCCTAGACGATGCGTACGCCCGGTTTCAAAAGGCAATTCGGCAGCCGCACGGCATGATTATCTTGACAGGGCCAACTGGTTCTGGTAAAAGTACTACGCTTGTGGCCGCCCTGCATCAGGTAGTTACACCAAAAGTAAACGTACTGACGGTCGAAGACCCTGTGGAATACCTCATGAGAGGAATCCGACAAATTAAGTTGGGCCCTAGACTTGGATTGGAAGGTGCGCTTCGTGCCATCTTAAGGCACGATCCGGACGTCGTTATGGTCGGGGAGATGCGTGACAAAGAAACGGCAGATTTGGCCATAAAACTGGCTAATACGGGCCACTTGACCTTTTCGACCCTGCACACCAACGATGCGCCTAGCGCAGTCTCACGGTTGTTCAAGATGGGGGTAGAGCCGTTTTTGATTGCTTATGCCATCAATATTGTTGTAGCGCAGAGATTAATGCGAAAACTGTGTTTGACCTGTCGTATTCCAGATCCGAATCCTGATTTTGAGTTCCTACGTCATCTTGGATTCTCAGACGAAGACCTATATCAAGCTACATTTTATCAAACCGGAGGGTTTGACTCGTGCAAGACGTGCGGTGGAAATGGGTACAAAGGCCGAAGAGCAGTTGCTGAAACGATGCTTTTTACTCCCAAAGTGAGGGCCTTAATATTATCCTCAACCAATTCTATCGACGAGCACGAGTTGCGCAAGACGGCAGTGGAGGAGGGAATGACAACACTTCAAAACGCAGCCCGGCAGCTTGTTTTAGACGGTGAAACGAGCATTGAAGAAGCAATCAGGGTAACCGGTACCTAAGGTAAAGTTGGTCACGACTTGCCAATTGGAGCAGAAATTACTCGGGCATCACTGTGCTGGATCATTTTTTTCCGATAATAAAGATACCAAGCTCCTCCTAGCAGTACGAGATAGCTGACCATGAGACACAACACGATCACAAAACCTTTCAATTCGCCATTGAATAGGGTAAATGGCAGGTTGATCAGTATTAAAAGTGGAAAACCAAAACTAAGCGCCATCCCACTTGATAAGACCAATTCCTGCGCAACAGGCGACCGGTAATCAGGGTCAGTAACTCGAATTAGGGCGAGCCCAGAACTAATGGTACCCGTCATTTGGGCAAACATCCCGATAAACCGCTCGAATTGGTGCTCTCGGAACACCTTCCAGCACGCCCATTTCAGAAGTTGATAGGTTATATATCCCCCTGCAAGGCAAATAAGAGCCATTGGGAGAGCAAAGCGCCAGGCGATGCTAAGGCTAATGGCCATTATGGAAGATGCGATCAGAAATTCCGCAAAAGACCCTGTTAGGCGATGAACGGTTCCGTTGTCAATCCAATCGCCCCTCTTGCCAGCTAGCACGACTCTGCGGCATCCTAGAGATAGTGCATTTGCAATGATGAAATGAAACGACCAAATGACGGGGACTTCTGCTTCGAGACCTGCCAATAGCAGTAAGTTTGCCAAATATCCAGTAACCCCAAAAGTTACTAGGTAGATAGCACCTACAAGAGCAAGGTGAACGGCAAAAGGCTCAACGGCGGCGCTAGAAAAGGTCTGTTTAGATCCCTCTGGACGATTTCCTTTTTCTCGCACGCCATGCCGAATGTGATCTGGTAGCGCAGTTCGACCTGTTTTGGCAACCTCCCTGTTTACCAGTACCATTCCCGCGAAATAGGCGATCAAAAATCCTATAGCAGCAAAGGTTAGTCCGACTGATCCAGCGTTTTCATAACCAAAGGCAGTCCAAGATTGTCCGATGGAATACGCGATTCCAGGGCCCATGGCAAACCCTAGTGGCAGTAGAATACCCGTTGCCGGGTTTAAATCTGGCACCAACGTCATTGCAATTGCAATCCCAATCGCAAGTCCTACAATGCCTTGAACCAACATGATAATAACCTGCATGAAGCCCAAGTTGACTACACCCCAGGAATGTGATCCCTCGGTTTTAAAGAGGCCAACACATATAAAAGTCAAAGCAAGGAGATGATACACATAAGCTCCCATTCGAGCTGAATCGAATGGGAGAAGGGCCAGTAGTTCATTTCCCAGAAGGAGCCCCAAAAACCCAGCAATAAGGCTGTTTGGAATTAAAAAACGCTGAAAAAAGGGAACCCAACGTCTCAGCCAAGTTCCGGCTAAGAGGAGGGCACCAATGATAGAAAAATCGATCAGGAGATCTCCTAAACTGACTTGTAAATTCCAAGCATCCATACATCTTAACAGTTCAAGTCGGGGAGGAGTTTATTTAGGACATCTTGCCAAGCAAGAACACTACCGTGGCCGGTGAATACTAAGTGATACGAAAATTCTGAAGTTAGAATCCAAATTTTGTTACTCTTTTCCAAGCCTGTGTATCTGATTTTATCCAACGATAACGGCTGTCCCTCGGAAAAGGAAATCCGGTTCGACCATAGAGAAACTTCTCCTTCAAAATATGAGGTGGTCAATCCATCGCTGTTGATAATAGTAACCCGAGACTCGTTTTTCAGAATTGGCGCCTCCGAAGTGCGATCAAGTGGAAGATTTCTGATTTCATTATACAAATCTCCGGTGAAGAGAATTTCGCCGGTAGTCTGATCCTTCAAAGTGGAATCAGGAAGCATTGACCAGCTTCTCTCTGAGGACGATTGGCGCAAAATCGTCGAACCAGATTCGATGAATCCGTTAAACTCACCAGTCCACGGATCTCGGTACAACAGTTTTGTGATTCCTGCAATCGGGCGAAATGCCCAACCCGGTTTTATATGCTCAGGAACTTGATTTTCATCTTGTGAAATTGGCTTTTTCAGCCTTTTGAGTCCTTGCGCGAGCGACGGGCGGTCTGAGAAATCCAAAGGTGGACAAACTTCCAATTTGATGTGAGCGGGGCGGGGAAACGTCGCCCACCGGGGCCATCCTGCGTAGGATCCATGAATTCGTATGGGGTATACGGGAATCCCCAATTTCATAAATAGTTTTGCCGTGGACTCAATCCATGGTGCCGGTCGACCATCCCATCGCCTACCACCTTCCGGAAAAATAACAATTCGCCGACCTTCCTCTGCCATCTTCCAGATTTGCCGAATCAGGTGTGGTTCAGGAACACGTTTCTGAGTTCCTACTATTCCAGAAGCTCTAAAAAGGGATGCTAATGGTCCTTTTTGGAGGTATTCCATCGTCATCACGCCCGCCGTACTACCCCCTAATTCTGAAAAAGCATTTAAAATAAACGGGTCGTAATTGTTAGAATGGTTGCCATAAATGAAACAAGGTCCCGGAGGAAGCGCATTTTCATTCAATAATTCAACGTCCCAAAACGCCTTACTAAAAGCAATAATGGTGCTTCTAAAAATGATTTCGGCTCCAATTTGTCCGATGGGAGGCTGAAAGTGCATACAAGTGCATTCGATCTTTTAATTTCGGCATTGCCAATATAGGCTTCGTTTTGCATCTTGTATGTTCAGATCTTTTAATCGCTTGATACACAACTAGATAGCTCCTTGCGGAGGGCCACGTGACTAAAGCAGATATTATTGATCAGATCTCAGCGGGGACTGGTCTTACTAAACTGGAAACAGAAGCTGTCGTGAACGGATTCATGACAGTAATCAAAGCCGAATTAAGAAATGGTGGTCGAATTGACCTCCGAGGATTCGGATCGTTTACTGTCCAGCATCGGGCAGCTCGAACAGCGCGCAATCCAAGAACAAATACACCCGTTCCGGTAGCTGCGTCAAATATTCCCTCGTTCAAGCCTTCGAAGGATTTTCGAAAGGAAGTTGACGAGGCAATTGGTTAAACAGAAAATATGAACATAGTTTGTGATTCGTGTGGCGCTCGGCTAGTCGACGGGAGTACCATGTGCGATTTATGCGGCACCTCTGTTGGGGAGTCTACTGAGGCTGTACTTGAACAAGTTGATTCGCAGGATGACACAAGCATTCCTGTTGAGGACATAAAAACGGACACTGTGTTTTGTAATCAATGTGGATGGCAAAATCCTGGTGATTCCAATTTTTGCAGTCGATGTGGGAGCGCAATTCAAAAGGTGGGCTCCCAGGGCTCCCAGGACTCTCAGGGTTCCTTAGGTTCGTCTGGAGCACAACGTTTGGGTGTCCTGAACAGGCCGCCTGTGACGCAGGGTAAGTCCAAGGCTGAGGGCAAGTCGGCCGCTTCAGGGAACGATTCAAATGCTGCTGTAGGAAAACAAATTGGAATCATTGTAATGTCGGCT